>Ga0209540_10000499_pt1 | contig 36972 bp, 35 predicted proteins | sample BarGraIncu01121A_FD_184501 | JGI IMG/M metagenome (GOLD analysis project Ga0209540, IMG submission 184501) | Arctic peat soil microbial communities from Barrow, Alaska - Barrow Graham LP Incubations 011-21A (SPAdes) (version 2) | ecosystem: Environmental > Terrestrial > Soil > Wetlands > Peat... | reverse complement strand
GCGGTGGTGGCCAATGCGCTGCGGCTGCTGAAACTGCCGCAAGTCGTTCAGAATTATGTCCGCGAAGGGCGCCTTTCGGTCGGCCACGCCAAAGTCATTCTCGGTCTGGGCGACGAGAAAAAGCAAAAACTCGCCGCCGAGCGCGTCATCAAGCAAGGCTTGAACGTGCGGCAGACAGAGGGTCTGGTGGCCAAATTGCAGGCCCGTGATTCGCGCAAGCTCGTGATTAAGCCGGAAACGGTCGCCGCGCCGGGCGCCGATCCGCACGTGGCGAATTTGGAGGACCGGTTGCGCGAAAAATTCGGCACCAAGGTCCAGTTGCGATACGTCCAGGGCAAGGGGGCGGTGGAAATCTCCTTTTTCAGCGACGCGGAGCTGGAGCGCATCCTGCAAATCCTCGGCGTATCGGCAGAGTGACGGGTGGCATTATCAGGTGACAAGAAATACCCAATACGGCGCGACCACAACCGGACAAAATGCACTTTAACGCAGAGCACGCAAAGGACGCGGAGAAACGCAGAGAAGAAATCCTTTGCGAATCTCTGCGTTTCTCCGCGTCCTCTGCGTTTAAAAATTTACGCGGTCTGAGCAAAACCATTCAAACCATCGAGAGCCGCGCGCGTCGGCAGTCTTGATCCTGTCACCTGTCACATGTCACTTGTCACCTCCCCATGATTTTGGAAGTTGTCAAATATGGCCATCCCGCGCTCCGGCAAAGAGGTGCGCGCATCGAAAAGGTCACGCTGGAAATCAAAAAGCTGGTCGCCGATTTGTTCGAGACGATGCACACGAATCATGGCATCGGGCTGGCGGCGCAGCAGGTCGGAAAGGCGCTGCAACTCACGGTCATTGACGTGCGTGAGGCCAAGGACCGTCCGTCCTGGCTGGAATTGGACGGCCAGCCCGCCGTCGTGAATGAATTCATGCCGCTGGTTTTGATCAATCCTGAAATCAAACCGGGCGGAGAGCCGGTGGCCGGCGGCGAAGGCTGTTTGAGTTTTCCGGAGATTTACGCGGAAATCACGCGTCCCGAGTCGGTGGACGTGAAGGCGTTGAACGAAAAAGGCAAACCGGTTGAATTTCGTTGCGGCGGTTTGCTGGCGCGGGTGGTTCAGCACGAAATGGATCATTTGAACGGCATTTTGTTCATTGACCGGATGAGCCGGAAAACGAAGGAAGAACTGCGGCCGGAACTGGACGAACTACAGGCGAAAACGAAGGCCGAACTGGAATCGGCGGGCAAACGGTGACTCAATAAACCTTGCGCAGGTTCGACGGCAGGATGTTGAGTTCCAAGCGGTATTTGGCGACGGTGCGGCGGGCGATGATGATGCCTTTTTCGCTCAGCATTTTCACCACTTCATGGTCGGACAACGGCTTGGCGGGGTCTTCATTTTTGAAAATTTCGGCAATCATGTCCTTCACGCTGGTGTTGGACACGTTTTCGCCGCTGGCGGTCTGAAGTCCGCCGGTGAAGAAATATTTCATCTCAAAAACGCCCTGCGGCGTCTGCATGTACTTGCCGGACACGGCGCGGCTCACGGTCGTTTCGTGAACCCCGACGGTTTCGGCTATCTGCGCCATGATGAGGGGTTTGAGATGCGCGACGCCCTTTTCCATGAACTCGCGCTGGCGTTTCACGATTTGCTTTCCGATGTTCAAAATCGTCTGCTGCCGCTGATGCAGGCTTTTGATCAGAAATTTTCCGGCGCGGATTTTTTCGCGGATATAATTTTTGACTTCGGCGGAATTTTCGCCCTGCGTCATCAGGTCCTTGTAGATGTTGCTGATGCGCAAGTGGGGGATGTGCTCGTCGTTGGTCGTCACGATAAAATCGTCGCCGGATTTTTGCACAAACACTTCGGGCAAAACGTATTGATTTGCATCCGACAAATAGGCGCGCCCCGGACGCGGCTCCAAACGCCCGATGCGGCCCATCGCCTCCTGCGTCTCTTCGACGGTGCAGCCGGTGCCGCGCGCAATTTCCGGGATGCGCCGCTTGCCCAGCGCGTCCATGAAATCACGCACAATGCGATATTCGATCGATTCCTGCCGGCCGGCGCGTTCCAACTGGAGCAGCAGACATTCCCGCAAGTCACGCGCGCCAACACCCGGCGGATCGAAGGACTGGATTACTTTGAGGACCTCGGCGATTTTTTCCGGCGGGAAATGGGTTAAAACCGCCATCTCTTCCACCGTGGACTTGAGGTAGCCGTAATCGTCAATGTTGCCAACGATCAACTCCGCGATGCCGCGTTGCTCGTCCTTCAAATCGCCCTCCCGCACCTGATCCATCAACATCTGGGTGAAGGAGGTTCCCACCGCAAGCGAGTCGAACATGAACTGGCGCTTCTCCTCCTCCTCGGCGGTCTGGCGGATGGGAATGTTCGTCTGTGAAAAATGATCGCGCCATTCCTGGTCCAGTTGCACGAGCTTGTCGAATTCCGCCTGAAAATCATCCGCGGGCGCTTCAGCGCTTTTTTCCGCCACGGAATCCAGTTCCACATTTTCCGTCGTTCCGGCGGGATCGGGGGGTTCGGCCACTTCATCGGAATCGCGTTCCGACTGGTCACGCAAATCGATTTCCTCCGACGCCATTTCTTCGAGCACAGGATTTTGCTGCAATTCCTGTTCGACGAGCGCCTTGAGTTCGAGGGTCGGCGCCTGAAGCAATGCCAGCGATTGCTGGAGTTGCGGCGCCAGCACCAACGACTGCGTCAAGCGCGTGGATAATTGCAAGCCTTGAACCATTTGCAGGTGCAAGATAAATCCGGTTTTACCCAACCACAAGCAAAAAGTGGCACGACTTTCGCTGTAGCGTGAAACTCAAGGAAAAACTGGATTATTTCGCCCGCCGATTGCATCTTGAAGGCATGAAGTTGATTCTTTCGACGCACAATGTCACGCTGACCAAGGCCCTCGAGGATCATGTCGTAAAACAACTGGAGAAACTCGACCACTTTGACCAGCGCACCATTGACGCTCGCGTGACGCTTGAACATGACCATACGCGCGCCGCCGGAAAACAATTTTGCTGCTCCATTCGCCTGAGTGTGCGCGGACCCGATCTTTTTGCCGAGGACGTCGAAAGCGATCTTTACGCGGCCATTGACAAGGTCACCAAAAAAATCGAGCAGCAAATCCGCAAACGCCACAACAAGTGGAAGGCTCGCAAGCACAAGATTGCCGCGCGCAGCAAGCAGACACGCCAGGAAGCGGAAACAGCGTAAGCGTTGAACGTTGATTCGTTGGTCGTTAAATCGTATTAACCGGTTCGACGATTGGATGATGAGCGTTCAACAACCATGATTCTCCGTGCCCGCACGATTTTGCCGGTCTCGCAGCCGCCCATTGAAAACGGCGCGGTGGTCATTTCTGGAAATCGCATTCGCGCGGTTGGTTCCTGGCCGGACCTGCGGCCGCACGCGAATGGGAAAATTCCCGACCTCGGCGAAGTCATTCTGCTTCCCGGCCTCATCAACGCCCATTGCCACCTCGACTACACCGACATGGCCGGGATGTTGCCGCCGCCGAAAACCTTCACCGACTGGATTCCACTCATCCTTTCCGCCAAGTCCGGATGGGGCTATTCCGATTACGTGCGTTCCTGGCTGAATGGCGCGCGGATGCTCGCGCGCACCGGCACGACGACCGTCGCGGATATCGAAACCGTGCCCGACCTTTTGCCTGAAGTTTGGGACGCCACGCCGTTGCGCGTCTTTTCGTTTCTCGAAATGACCGGCATCCGCGCCCGGCGCGACCCGGTGGCAATCCTCCGCGAAGCCGTCGAAAAAATTGATTCACTTTCGCACCCGCGTTGTTCCGCCTCGCTTTCGCCGCACGCCCCCTACTCCACCGTACCCGAGCTGCTCCGCCTCAGCGTGCGTGCCGCCCGTGAACGCGGCTGGAAGCTTTGCATTCATGTCGCGGAATCCGCGCCGGAATTTGAAATGTTCATGCGCGCGCGCGGCGAAATGTTCAACTGGATGCAGCGCAACACCCGCGACATGTCCGACTGCGGTCTCGGCTCGCCGGTCAAACACCTCGCCCGCAATAAAATGCTCGGCGAAAATCTGCTCGCCGTTCACGTCAACGTGCTGGCGCGCGGGGACGCCACGCTGCTCGGCAAACATCGCGTTCACGTTGTTCATTGCCCGCGCAGCCATGATTATTTCCGCCATCCGCCGTTTCTGCGCAAACGGCTGGCCAACGCCGGCGTCAACCTCTGCCTCGGCACGGACAGCCTGGCCACCGTTCGCAAAATCAGGAAACAGAACCCCGAACTCAGCATGTTCGAGGAAATGCGCGAGCTGGCGGCCAACGATCCAAAGCTCCCGCCAGTGGAAATTCTGCGCATGGTCACGGTCAACGGCGCGCGCGCGCTTGGCCGGGCCGGCCAAATCGGCGAGCTTTCAGAAAATGCCCTGGCCGATTTGATTGCGATACCTGCCAGCGCAAAAACCAGCGATGCCTGCGAAGCCGTGCTGGGCCACGCCGGCGCAGTGAGCGCCAGCATGATTGACGGGCACTGGGTCATTCCACCGCAAAGCTCGTGAACCATTTCGACCGAGAACTGACCGGACGCCTGGGTGCTTTGCGCGCCCAAGGTTTGCACCGCGAACTGCGCCGCGTGGATTCGCCGCCGGGCACGCGCATCCGGATTGACGGCCGGACGCTGCTGAATTTTTCGTCCAACGATTATCTCGGTCTGGCCGGCGACCCGTTGCTCAAGGAAGCTGCGATCCAGGCCGTTGAAAAATTTGGCGCTGGTTCCGGCGCGTCACGGCTGATTTGCGGTTCGCTCGCACCGCATCACGAACTTGAAGAAGCACTCGCAAATTTCAAAGGCGCCGAAGCCGCGCTGAGTTTCTCGACCGGCTATGCCACCGCCATCGGAACCATCTGCGCGTTGCTCGGCAAGGATGACGTGATTGTTTTGGACAAACTCGTTCACGCCTGCATTGTGGACGCCGCCCGGCTCAGCGGCGCAAAAATTCGCGTCTTCGCCCACAACGATTTGGAAGATCTGGAGAAGATACTGAAATGGACTCGGAGGGGCGAGCTATGCGAGTCCCAAACCAAATCAGGGACTCGTGTAACTCATCCCTCCGAAAGACGACGCACGCTCATCGTCACCGAAAGTGTTTTCTCCATGGACGGCGATGCCGCGCCGTTGCGCGAGATCGTCGCCCTCAAAGAAAAACATGGCGCGTGGTTGATGGTGGATGAGGCGCATGCGACCGGGCTTTACGGAAAAAATCGTCGCGGCCTGGTGGAAGAATCCGGCGCCGGCGGCCAGATCGAAATTCAGATGGGGACGCTCGGCAAGGCGGTGGGGGCTTCGGGCGGTTATATTTGCGGCTCGCGCCCATTGATTGATTTTCTCGTCAACCGCGCCCGCAGTTTCATTTTTTCCACCGCGCCCGTTCCGGCCGCCGCCGCCGCCGCCGCCGCCGGGGTTCGCTTTATTCAATCGAAAGCCGGGGAAGACCGGAGGAAGCAGCTTTTTGAGCGAATCAACGAATTGAATTCGCAATCTGCAACTCCGATAAACTCCGTTTTCGCGAGCACGCGACAAAGTCGGTGTCGCGAGCACGCGACGAAAGTCGGTGTCCGCAATCCGCAATTGAAGGGCGCGATCATCCCCGTTCTAATCGGCGACGAAACCAGGGCGGTTGCCGCTTCCGCCGCGTTGCGCGAGCAGGGCATTTTTGTTCCGGCGATTCGTTATCCGACCGTGGCCCGCGGCCAGGCGCGTTTGCGTTTGACCGTGACCGCGACTCACACGGCGGAGGACATTTCACTGCTGGTCGCGGCGTTGCGGTCAGTCCGCAACTCCGAAAAATCGCGAGCACGCGACGAAAGTCGGTGTCTGCAATCTGCAATCGCAAATGAATAAGCTTGCCCAGCTTGATCACCAGTTTGTCTGGCATCCCTTCACCCAGATGCGCGACTGGCTGAAGCGCGAGGCGGTGGTCATTGTCGCGGGCAAAGGCGCGGTGTTGCACGACATTCGCGGACGTGAATATCTCGACGCGAATTCTTCGATTTGGACGAATCTGCACGGCCACAATCACCCCAAGATCAACGCGGCGATCCAGCGACAGCTCAAAAAGGTCGCGCATAGTTCCGCGCTCGGTTTGGCCAATGAACCGGCGAGCCTGTTGGCGGAAAAACTGGTGAAACTCGCAAACGCAAAAGCGGTGGGGCGAGTGTCCTCGTCCCGCATTGCGGGATCTGCAGCCTCGCCCCACCTGCTGAACAAAATTTTTTTCAGCGATGACGGTTCGACCGCGCTCGAAGTCGCGCTCAAGCTCGCCTACGAATTCACCCGCCGTGCTCGTAGCGCAGGCGTCTCGCCTGCTTCGCGGGCAAAGGTTCAGCCGCGTTTTCTTTCGCTTGAGGGCGCCTATCACGGCGACACTGTCGGCGCGGTGTCGCTCGGTCACCTTGATTTGTTTCATAAAAGTTATTCCGGTTTGCTGTTCAAGACGGACAAGGTCATGTCGCCGTATTGCTATCGGTGTCCGTTTAATCGCGCAAAGCCGGAGCGCGCCGACGCCCGCGAATATCGCAAATGCAACTGGGAATGTGCCGGCCTGGTTGAAAAGAAATTCGCGACGCAAGGGCGAAAGGGAAATCCCTACGCGGCGTTCGTCTTTGAGCCGCTGATTCAGGGCGCGGCGGGAATGATTCCGCAGCCGCGCGGCTGGCTGCGGCGGGTGACGGAAATCGCGCGCAACCACGACGCGCTGCTCATCGCGGACGAAGTGATGACCGGGTTTGGACGTTGCGGGGTCGAGAGTCGAGAGCCGAGAGTCGAGGGCCAGGCAGCGAACAAGCATCATCTCTCGACCCTCGACCCTCGACCTTCGACTCTTTTTGCCTGCCACCACGAAAGCGTGCAGCCGGATTTTCTGTGCCTGGCCAAAGGCCTGACTGGCGGCTATCTGCCGATGGCGGCGACATTGACGACGCAAAAAGTGTTCGACGCCTTTCTAGGCGAATACGATGAATTCAAAACTTTTTTTCACGGCCACAGTTACACGGCCAATCAACTCGGCGCAGCGGCGGCGCTGGCGAGCCTGGAAATTTTGCAGGGCAAACAATCCATTTGCGCGCGGCAAAATCTCGAAAAAAATCTGCACGATGAATTGCAAACGCTTTGGTCGCTGCCCAACGTTGGCGACATCCGGCGGGTCGGTTTGATTGCCGGCGTCGAACTCGTTCGGGACTGGCGGACGCGCGAGCCGTTTGATTTGCGGGAACGCGCGGGCATTCGCGTTTGCGAAGCGATGGCGCGGCGCGGGGTGCTCACGCGGCCCATTGGCAACGTCATCGTGCTGATGCCGCCCTATTGCACGCCGCCGGTGCAGGCGCGGAAGATGGTCCGCGCGGTTTTTGATTCAGTACGTGAAGTCTTCGGCCGTCGGTAGGGACGCGCTGCCGCGCGTCCGGCCGACCGGCAGGTTGCCACTGCCCGACGAAATAAATTTCCGTAACAGCCGAGGTAACGAGGCTCAAATTCCTTCGGAAAATCGCGGCTTTAGAATCCAGAATGAGCCTCCTCACGTCGGCTGCTACGATTTTTAAACGCGCTCCAAGGTTCTGATTTCACGAGCCAATAGTTCATGGAAAGAATTTACGATTTACGATTTACGATTTACGATGGAGGCGTGAGTTTGGCTGACAACCTCGAAAAAGTCCAACAGCGCATTCGCGCCGCGTGCGGGCGCGCCGGGCGCGACCCGGATTCCGTCACGTTGCTGGCCGTCACAAAAACTCAGCCGCCGGAAATTGTCAAAGCGGCGGCGGAGCTCGGTTTGCTTTTGTTCGGCGAAAATAAAGTTCAGGAAGCGAAAGCGAAAATTCCACTGTGTCCGGGCAAATTACGCTGGCATTTCATCGGCCATTTGCAGTCGAACAAGTGCCGCGACGCGGTCGAGCTTTTCAAAATGATTCAGAGCGTGGACAGCCTGTCGCTCGCGCAGGAAATCAACAAACGCGCGGAGCAGGCGGCCAGGACCATGCCGGTTCTGATGGAAGTGAACGTCGCGGGTGAAGCCAGCAAGTTTGGTTACCAGCCGGAACAACTGCTGGCGGAGCTCAAGGAGCTCAACGCGCTGCCGCGAATTGAAATTCACGGTTTGATGACCGTGCCGCCGTGGTCGGCGGAAGCAGAAAAGGCGCGGCCACATTTTCGCCGGCTGCACGAGATCAAAGCCCAATGCGGGCAAATTCTCGGCGCACCCCTGCCCCATTTGAGCATGGGCATGAGCGGTGATTTTGAAATTGCGATTGAAGAAGGCGCGACGATGGTGCGCATCGGCACGGCGTTGTTTGGGTCGCGGGCAAAAACCCGGTCGCGCGCGGAGGCGGATTAAATTTTACTGCATTTTGAGCGAAACGGTTTAGCCTGAATTGATGACGATTGATTCTTTCAAGCGCGAAATTGCCGCCGCCGTCAAAACCTATGACACATTCGTCGTGTGCCTTGAAAAAACGCCGGAGGATTTTGATGCATCGCTGGTTTCGTTGATGGCCAAGGCGATCAAGGCCTATGAAAGTCGCGGCGCGGGCATGCGTCACGGCATCGCGTTGGACAAGCAGGTGACGATTATTTTGAGCCAGGGTGACGACGAACGGCCGTTGTGCGGTATTTATTTCAATCTCCATTCGCCTTATCAGAAGAACGCGCTCCCCAAGACGGTGAAAGCATTTACCGAAAAATCACAAAAGAAAGAGGATTAAATTTTTCGGAGGAACGATTATTTCGGAGGGGCGAGTTACACGAGCCCCCAATTGCAAAAGTCGGGACCAAAGTCGGAATGGGGACTCGCAAAGCTCGTCCCTCCGGTAAAATCATTGGTCGCGCACTTCGCTGCCGACTTCTGCTTCGCCGGTGACAAGATCGGCAACGATGTTATTCTCACGCTGCGGGCCGGTGATTTTGACTTCGCCGACTTTCATGCCGTCGCGATACAGAAAAAGGCTTTGGTCCATTTTCGGCATCTGGCCGACGGGAAAACTCAGCACGACAAAACGTCCGGAGGTATTGTATGAAACGACTCTGGCAGTGAGCGAATTATCGGGCGTGATGATTGCCGGCGTGGTTTCCCCAGCCGACGGGGACGTTTTGGCCGTTTTCGCCCGGTGATGAAAAAGGGCGCAGCCATTTGCCAGCATCGCCACCAGCAGCAGGGTCCACAGGATGGAAATCTTCATGGCGACAGTTAAGCGCGCAGCGGCGCGCAGGTCAATTCACGATTCGGCGATTTCTGTGGAGTGGGCTGCCCTCAGCACATCTCATTAGCACCGTGGCTTCAGCCCGGTGCGGAACGGTATGGAATAACGTCGAACCGTTTCAACGGTTTGCCATGCTCCGCCCAAGCCCGAACTCCGAAGTTGAATTTCTGCGTTGGCGGAGTGCGGCCGTCCCGGCCGCAGCAATGCGTGTCAGGCAGGCGGTTGGGAAATGTTCCGTGGCTTGAAGGAAGCCAGTTGCTGCGCCCGAGGACGGGCGCACTCCGATAGTCTCGTCCGCCCTGCCACCGCTGGCAACTTCGGAGTTCGGGTTTAGGGCATGAAATAGCCAAGCTAGGGCATTGTTTCGGTGATAATCGTATCGCTGTGCTCGTAGGCCGGCGCGCAGCAGCACAGCAATCGTAATGTTTCATTGCCAATATTCCAAAGCTTGTGTTTGTGGCCGGGCGGTATGGCAATGGCGTCGCCGGTTTTAACGCCGCGCGTTTCGCCTTCGATGCGAATCCGTCCCGCGCCGTGCGTAATGTAATAAATTTCCTCGGTCTGGACGTGATAATGCTCCTGCGTGCTGGCGCCGGCCGGCAGACGCGCTTCCGCCAGGCTTTGGTTGCGAATGACGGAATTGCGATGCGCCAGCAATTCGCGAATTTCCGAACCGTCCTTCGTGATGAATGACGGAACATCGCCGAGATTTTTGATGTCCATGTGTTTTAATGAGTATGCATTCAAACCGCGAAACCTACGAAGAAAAATGACTAAATCCTAAATCCGAATGACGAAAGAAATCCCAATGACCGAATGCCGAATTATTCGGCCGGGGAAATGATTTGTCATTCGGATTTCGTCATTCTTTAGTCATTAGGGCTTCGTCATTTCCCTTCTCAAAAGCCCTCCGGCACTCCAAAATTTTTCGCCCAATTTGCCTGCCCCAGCACCACTCCGGCGACGATCAAAATCATTGCCGCCCAAAACGTGGGCGTGAATGGTTCATGCAAAAAGAAATATGCCCAGGTCATCGTGCTCAAAGGAATGAGATTGTTGAACAGCACGACCTGGCTCGTGCGCCAATGGCGGAGCGCGTTGTTCCAGAGCGCGTAGGGAATCACGCCGCCAAACAGGATGCAGAACGCCAGCACACCAAGGATCCCGGCGTTGACGGGGATGCCGCGCACGGCAATCTCAGCCAGCCCGAACGGCATCAGCCCAATCCCCGACATCCACATCGTGTGCGCCGCGACTTCCACCCCGCTCAAGCTGGCGCTTAAAATGCGCATTTGATGACTGAAATTCGCCCACAAGATGCTCGCGGCCAGCCCCAAAAATTCTCCGAGCAGGTCCAATTTTGCCGTTTGCAAAGCCGGCCAGAACAGAACCAGCACGCCGGCCAGCGCGAGCAACGCCGCTCCGTAACGCCGCGTGCTCGCCCACGTCCGTTGCGGCCGTTCCTCCCACAACAGAGTCCACACCGGGGACGCGCCAATATACAGCGCCACGTGCGAGGCCGCAGTCAGTCGCAAGGCCCAGTTGAAGGCGACGATATACACCGCAAGGCTTAAACCGCCGCGCAGCCACAATTGCCGGCGCAATCCGGGTGTCAACGGGCGGTATTCACCGAGCCACGAAGTGAAGCGCAGCACCGCCAGCAACAGCAACCCGGCCAGGAGAAAGCGAATGCCGCCGGTCCAGATGGGCGGCCACGAGGCGACGAGCCACTTGGTTCCCGCGTTGTTGCCGCCCCATAGAAAAACCACGAACAGCAGGCTTCCGGCAATGGCGACGTTATATTTTGGTTGCGGCACGCGGCGAGTAAGCCAATGCGCGTACCCATTGCCAATGAAATTTGTTTGACCGCCGGGATACGCGGTCTAACTTGGTAGCATGGTTCATTCACCCGGTTTTCTGAATCTGGTCAACGACGCCAAACGGCGCGTCAACGAGATCAGTGTCGCCGAGGCGCGCGCGCGTCTGGCTGCCAATCCCAAGGTTGTCCTGATGGACGTGCGGGAAGATCACGAATGGCAGGCCGGCCACGCCGCCGAAGCCGTGCATCTGGGCAAGGGAATTCTGGAACGCGATCTGGAGAAAATGTTTTCCGACCCGAAGACGGAAATCATTATGTATTGCGGCGGCGGATTTCGTTCGGCACTGACGGCGGACGCCGCGCAAAAGATGGGCTATCGCAACGTCCACTCGCTCATCGGCGGTTACAAAGGGATGATGGCGGCGGGCTGGCCGATGAAAAGCGGCGCACAATGACAGGCTGGCACAATGAAAACAACAAGATTGAAATGCCTGATGCCGGGGGCGGATTTTGACACCACCGCCAAGGTAGGGCGGCGCTGTCCGTCTCCGCTCTGCTTCGATGCGACAAGCCGCGCCGCCCAAATTCCCGCAAGAACAAGCGAAGTGATGTTCTTGCCCGTCCCGCCGCCAGCATCGCTGTGCTCGCTGGCGGTGAGATCAAGGCAAAGCGGCAGCTTTGCCCTACCAATATTGGTTGCGTTGTCCTTTGTGGTTGTGTCCGTGCTCCACGCGCAAAGTTACTCCATTGACTGGTTCAAAGTCGCCGGGGGCGGTGGCACGAGCACGGGCGGCACGTATCAAGTCAGCGGCATCCCGCACTGCGGGACCAGCACGACGCCGGCGGGGAATTTGTTTTTCCGGCTTAATAGTCCGAAAAAAAAGTAGCAGCCGACGTGAGGAGGCTCTAAACGAATGATTGTTTCCAAGGAAATTTGAGCCTCGTTACCTCGGCTGCTACGAATGAAGACGTTTTTTGGCTTAAACAATGACGACGGGCGAAATCCCGCGTTGGGAACAAACGCGGTTGAGCGCGTTGACGACCGGGACGACTTTCTCGCGCGGACATTCGCCCATCAGGCAAATCTGAATCCAGTTTTTCCGGCGCAGATATTCGCTGTTGCAGCTCAGGAGATAACCGGCTTCCTGCATCGCCTCGCCGATTTTCAGCGAATTCATTTCCGGTGGCAATGCGATGGTAATGACCGCCGGTGAAGTTTGGGCGCCGTTGCCAATCAAATCAAAACCCATTTCAGCCAGGCGCAGGCGCAGCCCGACCGACAGATCGGCAATCTCGGCAAATCGTTTTTCCAAATTTGGCCGGCGGACGGCGGCGTGCAGCGCATGCAGCAAATTGGATGAGAAGGTGAACGGGATTCCCTGTTGCTGCGCGCAAAAACCGAGGTCGAGATAACGCGGCAATTTGTCCGGCGCGGGCGTGACTTCGTGATTGTAAAAAACCATCGCCAGTCCCGGATACGCGCGCAGTCCTTTGCCGCTGGAACACGACGCGAAGAACACGCCGGTCAAATCCACCGGCATCGTGCCGATGGTGCTGATGCAATCCAGGCACAGCTTCGTCCCCTGCCCGGCGCATAGGGTCTTGAGCGCCGCCAGATCGTTGAGCACGCCGGTGGAGGTTTCGCAGTGTACGCACCAGAGCCAAGCGGGGGGCGTAGCAGCCGACGTGAGTCGGCTCTGACTTTTTGACGGAGAATAATGAGCGGACTTATCCCGCTTTGCGGGACTGCTACGAGGCTCATCTAATTTTCGCTTCACTGCGGCCAAATCCAGCGGTTTACCCCACGGAAATTCCACCGCTTCAAATTTCAAATTGAACCGCCGGGCCTGATCCACCAGCCGGCTGCCAAATTCGCCGTTGCTTAAAACCAGACCGGGCTGGCCGAGCAGCGACAATTGTCCGGCGACCACATCGTTGGCCAAAGTGCCCGAACCCATGAATAGTTCAACATTCCCGGCGCGGACGAGTTCGCAGAGAATTTGTTTTGTGGCTTGAAAATCCTTTTTGAAACCTTCGCCGCGGTGTGATTCCGGCGCCTGCTCGAAGGCGCGCCGCACTTCGCGCCGCACCGTCACCGGGCCGGGCAGAAAGTTCACCGCGCTGGGATGAAACGAACGCGCGGGCGACGAGCGCAGAAATTCGCGCGCCGTGACCTCGAACGTTTCCAGCGTCACGTACATCGGCTGAAACTGCGCGTCGCCGCTGCCGACGAGCGGGCCGAAGGGCACGAAGCCGAGGTGCTGATACAATCTTTGCTGCCGTGTGGTGCCGGAAATAATGGCGAGGTCGTAGCCCTTTTCGACGCCGTGCTGCCACAGCAACGCGAGAATGCCTTGCAACACCTGCCCGCCGCGCGCCCCGCGGAATTTTTTCTCGATGGCGAGCAGCCGGATTTCGCAGATGGTCCGCCCCGGCGGCAAATGCGAATCGAGGTCCGGCAGTTTTTGATCGAGCGAGAACGGCCGGTTGCCGCGCACGGCGAGCATCCCGACGAGTTTCTGGTTGCTGAGACAAATCAAATAAGTGTTCTCGGCGTGGAATTTGTCCACGAGCCGCTGGCTGGGCGACGCCTGATGTTGCGGGATTTCCTCAACGAAGGTCTTGTAAATGAGCCGGTGAATCTGCTCGAATTCCCAGTCTTCCGTCGCAACCTTGAATACCAGCGGTTCCTGTGGGTTCATAATTTTGGTGATTCTGGTTTTGGCACAACACCGTGTCGCGCCGACAGCGAGGCAATTTCTTCGCCGATATTTCTCCAGTGTGCAAACAAAATCATCGCCGGCAAAACGGCCGCCAGCGTCGCCGTCAAACCATCACGATTGAACCACAGGCTGGCCAGCGGCAGACAGGCGAACGCAAACATTGCGGGGAAAACAGTTTTCCGCATCACGACAAAACCGGCGAGAAACAGCACGGCGAATGTCAGTGCCATCCGATAATCAAACACCAGCAACGCGCCGAGTGACGCGGCCACGCCTTTGCCACCGCGAAAGCGCAATTGCGCCGGCCAAATTTGTCCGGCGACAACGGCCAGCATGGCCACCGCGGCAAGGTGATGGTTATTCGTCCACTCCCGCGCGCCCCAAACTGCCAGCGCGCCTTTGCCCAAATCGCCAAGCACAGTGAGTACAAAACCGGGTTTGCCCAATACACGACCGACGTTGCGTGCGCCGGTGCTGCCGCTTCCGATTTCACGAATGTCCTTGCCCGTGCGCGCGCGGACGAGGTAATAGCCAATGGCGAAACAACCGAGGAGATAAGCCCCGAGCACGGAGCCGGTCGCTTGAAACCAGTTTGCAGACTGCAAATGTTCGGTCCACGTCATGCGGCAGTCACTTTCTGATGATTCTCTCCGAGTTTAACCCAAACCGGGTCGCAGTGCGAATCAAATATTTTGTCCGGTCTTTGATTTTTTCGATGCGCCGTAATTTTCAAAGCTTGACTACAGCATGGAAAACCGGCTGTTGCCCGAACGCAAAAGCCCGGCATTACGCGGGGCGCATCCGCGCACTGCCCCGACCGCCATGAGATTGGGGCGCGGGCGTTTACGCCGCTTCATCGTCCTTCACCTGTCGAATCGGCGTTCGTCAAGGGTATTCGTGCGTTGAAGCGGCCCCGCTGTGCGGGGCCGCGCTCCGGGGGCAGTGTCAACTCGATTACGCGCCGCTGCGTCGCTTTGTCTCGACAACCGATGAAAATTGCGGCAAATTTTTCCGGCCAGGGCCCATGGAATGTGGACTTACGAACCCCGCCAGGGCCGGAAGGCAGCAACGGTAGTTTGCTCCGTATCTGCCGTGGTCACCCTGGCATCTTTTAAATGATGAAGGCCGAATGAAGAATGCAGAAACAAAACCAGTCCGCCGGGTGCAAAACGTCCTCGCTTCTTCATTCTTCATTCTTCATTCTTCATTTGCTTTCGTATGGCCTATCAAGTAATCGCCAGAAAATACCGTCCGCAGCGGTTCGCCGATGTCGTCGGCCAGGACCACGTCACGCAGACGCTCGCCAACGCCATCGAGCAAAAGCGCATCGCGCACGCCTACCTGTTTTGCGGCCCGCGGGGCACCGGCAAGACGACCATCGCCCGCATCTTCGCCAAATGTCTGAATGGCACCGGCGGTCCGAAGGTCAATTTCGACGACCAGGATTTGCGCTGCATTGAAATTGCCGAAGGCCGCTCGCTCGATGTTCTGGAAATTGACGGCGCGAGCAACAACGGCGTCGAACAGGTGCGCGAACTGCGCGAGACCTGCAAATACGCGCCCGCCAATTCGCCGTTCAAAATCTACATCATTGACGAAGTCCACATGCTTTCGACGGCGGCGTTCAACGCGCTGCTCAAGACGCTCGAAGAGCCGCCGGCGCACGTGAAATTCATGTTCGCCACGACCGACCCGGAGAAGGTTCTGCCGACGATTCTCTCGCGTTGCCAGCGTTTTGACCTGCGCCGGATCCCGGCCGCGCTCATCACCAAACACCTCGCGCACATCGCGAAACTGGAAAAGGTGAAAATTGACGAAGCGGCGCTCCACGCCATCGCGCGCGGCGCGGACGGCGCCATGCGCGACGCCGAATCCACGCTCGACCAGCTCATCAGCTTTTGCGGCGACAAAATCGAGGAAGCCGACGTGCTTTCCATGTTCGGCCTCGCCGCCCAAAGCCAGATTCTCGGTTTGAGCAAAGCCGTTCTGGCTGGCGAAATTCAAACCGCGCTCACCCAACTGAACGAACTGGCGCAAAACGGCAAGGATCTCGGACGATTGCTTACCGATTTGCTGAATCATTTCCGCAACCTGCTCATTTTCCAGGTTTCGCGCGGCGACTTGAATTTGCTTGAAGTCTCCGAAGCCGAAGTCGCGGCGCTGAAAGAACAGTCCGGGCTGGCCAATACCGAATCGCTCACACGAATTCTCGAAGTCCTGACCGATTCCGAACTTCGGCTGCGCGACACCGCGTCCAGGAAAATTCTGATCGAAGTCGCCCTGCTCAAATCCATCGAAGCGCGCAACGCCATCAGCCTCGATTCGGTTTTGAAGCAGCTCAACCAATTGCGCGGCCCGGGCGGCGCCGGCGTTCCCGCCGCGCCGAAGCACAGCGAAGGCGGGCCGCCCGCCCCAACCACCGTAACCGTCCCGCAAAGCGGGATGAGTTCGCGGCCAATTTCCAAACCGGCATCGGAAATCACGGGAGGTGCGGCTCAAAAAAATCCGTCCGCAGCCAAATCCGTCGCGCTGGCCGAAGCGCCGCCGGGGTCCGCTGACCTGGCCGGGTTGTGGGCAAAGCTGGTTGAAGCCGTTGGCCGCGTCAGTCCGTTCACCCGCAGCTATCTCGTGGATGCCCAGCCGGTTTTGTTTGAGAAAAACATTTTTACGATTGGTTTTGATCCCGAATTTGAAGATCACCTTGGTCTCGTGGACAACGCGCGCAACCACACGCTGCTCCAAACCAAACTCGCGGAGCTTGGCCATGCAAACGCGCAAATTAAATTCGTCAAAATCGAAGCGTCTGCCGCCCGGGTGCCGCAACCGGCCAAGGTCGCGTCCCCCGCCCTCGCCGCGCCGAAGCGAACCGAAGGCGGGGCCCCTGCGTCTTCAACGCCCGTTGCAAAAGAAAAGCCGGTGTCAGTTTCATTCAACAAAAACGATTTCAAAAACGATCCACTGATTCAAAAAGCTTTGGAAATTTTCAAAGGCCAGATTGTTGAAGTCCGCGCGTAATTTTTCTCTCAACTCTCAACCCTCAACTCTCAACTACCTAAAATGTCCAGCATCGGCAAACTCATGAAACAAGCTGCGCGAATGCAGCAGCAAATGGAACAGGTGCAGGCGCAACTCGCTGCGCGCACCGTCGAGGCCACCAGCGGCGGCGGCGCGGTCAAGGTCACCGCCAAGTGCGACGGCACCATTGCCTCGGTGAAAATTGATCCGCAGGCGCTCAACCCGTCTGACGCACAGTTGCTCGAAGACATGATTGTGACCGCCGCGAACCAGGCACTCGGCCAGGCCAAGCAAATTTCCAATGCCGAAATGGGCAAAATCACGGCGGGATTGAATCTGCCGGGGCTGACATAGATTTTTAATCGTCCTCGTCCTCGTCCTCGTCCTCGATTTTTCGATTACGATTACGATTACGAGGACGAGGACGAAAGGGACGATGAATCCAATTCCAGAACCCGTTGTTTCGCTCATCGCGGCGCTGAACAAGTTGCCCGGCATCGGGCCGCGTTCCGCCGAACGCATCGCACTGCACCTCGTCCAGACGGATTCGGCGGTGGTGAAACAGTTGGCCGGGGTGATGCTCCACGCCCGGGAGAAAATCCAATTCTGCACGACCTGCGGCGCATTAACCGAGAAGCCCACCTGCCCCATCTGCACCGACACACGGCGCGATTCGTCGCTCATATGCGTCGTCGAGCGCGCGGTGGACATTTTGAGCGTCGAAAGATCCGGCACGTATCGCGGCAAATTTCATGTGCTCGGCGGAAATATTTCCCCGCTTGATGGCATTGAGCCGGAAGACTTGCGCATTGCCGAACTGGAAAAACGCCTGACGCAGGAACCCATCAAGGAAGTAATCATTGCGCTGGGCACGGACGTGGAGGGCGACGCGACGAGTTTTTATCTGGCGAAACGGCTGGCGCGCAAAGGTCTCAAAATATCGCGCATCGCCTATGGTTTGCCCGCCGGCAGCGGGCTGGAATTTGCCGACGAACTGACGTTGAGCCGCGCATTGGAAGGCCGCAGGGAGATGTCGTGAACACGGTTGTCGTCTTCGATCTCGGCAAGGTCCTGGTGGATTTCGATTACTCGATTGCCGCCCGGAAAATTGCCGACCAAAGCCAAAAATCGCCGGCCGAAATCCAAGCGCTGATTGCGCAATCCCGTTTTGTCATTGATTACGAAACGGGGCGTTTGACACGCCGGGAATTTTATGAACGGGTGCGGGAGGCGGCCGGCTTCCGCGGCACCCTTGGGGAGTTCGGCGAATTTTTCGCGGACATTTTCGCGGAAATTCCGCCGATGATTGAACTGCATGCCGGACTGCATCGCCGTGGCATTCCGACCCATATTTTCTCGAACACCAACGACCTCGCCATCGAACATGTCCGGCGGAGTTTTCCGTTCTTCCGTGATTTCGACGGCTACATTTTCTCCTACGAAGTCGGCGCGATGAAGCCCGACGCCAAAATTTACGAGGCGCTGGAAAAACTCGCCGGCCGGCGCGGCTCGGACATTGTTTATCTGGACGACCGGCCGGAAAACGTGGCGGCGGGCGCGGCGCGCGGCTGGCGGACGATCCTGCATGAGACCCCGGAGAAATCCTGCGCGGCGATGGAGAAATTAGTGTAGTTGGTGGGTGCGCCGCTGCTGCGGCGCACGGCGGTGCAGCAGCACCGCCCTACCATTTTAGTTCTGGCGCGGCTTGACCGGCTTGACCGGTTTGAGGCCGACTTCGTGGGCGATGTCGTCGAACTCATCGTGGCTGACCTCTTCGAGTTGTTTGCCGCGTGCCTTGAGCTTTTCGTTGATCTTGACGGCCTTTTCGGTCATCACCTCGTGCGTTTCCTCCGTGCCGCCGACGAGCGCAAAGTTCGGCCCGGTGGTGAATCGTTTGTGGCCGTCGGAATCCAGTCCGACGCCCAGCATCACTGCTTTGCGTTTTTTCTTTTGCGGCGCGTTCGCCATGAATTCAAATTACGTGAGGTTGCGGTTGCGGTCAATCACCCGCGAGTTGACGCACGGATAAAAGTAATCCGGGAAGCCGGGCCATGGCTAACAAACTCAGGTTCGGTTCCCCGGCAACTACGATTATGAGCCAACGCATCGTCAAACCCTCGTCCAACTCCTCTCTCGGCAACATTTATCCTGAGTTAACTCGTGGTGCAACGCCCGGAATACCCGGCTTGACACAAGGGGAGCGTGTTTTACGATGCCGCAGTCTCCGTAAAAGTATTTTTAATCGGCGTGCGTTTTGAATTTTATGAATAGTCGTTGGGCAACCATCGTTGCGGCATCTCTGGTCGCTTTTGCCAGTCTTGTGATAACCTGGCAGTTGAGACATTACGAAAGATGGGAGAAAAGACCGTGTGAGTCCCTGGCGTTGTCCTTTCTTCGAGGGAAAGAACTGGCAAGGATTCCCAATATCCTGGTCCGGGACGGGGAAAATATTCCAGCCTCGGGAACATGGCGGTATTACGATTTGGTGTTGCCCGGTGATGCGTGTGTTTTCATGACGGACATGACCGGTCCCACCAACTACTACAAGATCGGGCATTATTATTGGCTGACCTATTACCTCTTTCCCCGTGAAGTGGAGACGAGTCTGGATCATATAACTCGATTAACCAATGATGATTTTCTCGGCCAGACATCCGAATCCGATCAAGAAATTCTTGCTCATGGATTCAATGTGAGGTGTGACCATCTTCCAGGAGACCGCCCGTCTGTGAAAGCATTGAAGGAGCTTCCCTTGAGGTTTCCGGTCAACCCGGACTGGTTTGACTCCAACTCTGACAAGGCTATAGCGTTTCTGCTGCCCTTGTTGACGGCGTTAGCAGGGATGTGGCTGTTCCGCCTTTTGTTTCTCACTTTGAGCGAGCGGATGCCGCTGCTGGAACAACTGGCGTGCAGCTTGGGCTTGGGCATGATGGCTGTAGCCGCACTCACGCTGGGCGTCAAATTGTGTGGTTTTTCAGGGCGAGGTTTAATCCTCTCTTTGACTGCTGTGGGCGGCATCGCGGAAATCTGGCGCAACCGCAAGACTTATTTGACTGGGATTATCGGCGGCTGTCGAAATATAGTTCGTAGTCCCGGCAGAATGGCCTTCATCCTGAGCGTGATATTTGTTTTCCTGATTCTCTTCCGTCTCGCCGGGTTGCAGGGGCTGGTTGAGCCCGACGCGGTGATGGCGTGGATGCTCAAGGCGAAAATCATGCACCTCTACACCGGAGATGAGCTGGTGCATTGGTTCTCCGCTCCACGTTTGGTGTGTGCGCATCTCGATTATCCCACGTTCGTGCCTTCGCTGCATGCGGCCACGTTTGACTCGCTCGGGCACGTGAATGAATTTGTCACCAAGTTCTGGCCCACTTGGATGCTGTTTTTCCTTATAGCCGCCATGGCTTCTCTGAACCGTGCGGGGAACCATTGGCGACATGTCTCGTCATTTGCCCTCTTGGGCTTGCTGTTGTTGCCAGCCACCCAGATGTTCGTTCAGATGGAAGGCGGCACCCTGCCCATGGTCTTTTTCACCGTTCTGGGTTTCGTGCAATGTGCTCTTTGGCTGGTTGAAAAAGACCGCGCCCGGCTTGGTCTCGGACTCACACTTTTGTTTGGAGCGGCCATGGCGAAGTTTGAGGGTTTCGTTTTTCTGGCGCTGGTGGGAGGCTGGATGTTACTGCTGCCTTCGGCCCGCCCCTCATTGGAACTGTCGTCACGTTTCTGGCGGGTGTTGGTGTTCTGGCTTCTGGCAGCCTTGCCCTTCCTTTGCCTGCGTGTCCAGATACCGGCTTTGTTCTACGAGTCGGGTTGGGCCGGTTCTGCCCTGCACGATCCCGGCACCCTGTTTTCAAACTGGCCCGGCATCTTTATGATGCAATTTGCCCGACTGTTTGTGAGCCCCGACATTGCAAACTGGAGTGGCGAAGGCGGACGGCTCCACTGGATCGGCCGATGGGATGGTTTTTCATCGTTATACAACCATATGACACTCGGTCTAGCTTGGCTGTGCCTGTTGCTGACGGTTGCGCTCTGGTTCGCCGTTCCCGCGCGGCGTCAAGTCATCATCTGGATACTCGCGATGTTTGTCGGCGTCACGGTCGCGTTGAGTGGAGTGTATGCCAGCCTTGTCAGTATCAAAAGTTTGGCCCTAACGATCCTTCTTACCGAGGATTTGAACGGCGGACGGTATCTTCTTCCAGTGTTATTGGCATGGTTCGCCACGATGATAACCGTGTTCTTTGCAAAGCCACCTTCGTCTGCATCAGCCCTTGCACCAGGCACTGCCATCACAGATCCGTCGGCAGCGGCCAGCACTGGTGACTGGCTCCCGGTGTTGAAAAACGGTTACTGGCTGGCAGTTGGCGCGCTTTTGATCCTGGCTTTGGGAGTATTTGTCCTGCCGAAAAACGAACCGGCCTTGCCGGGGACTCCGCTGCAAAGTGCAGCGGTGACAAATTCCCTGAACGGTTCCGAAACCCAATCGCCCGAAAATGCCGAACTGCTAACGAGAATGAAACTTGCCATTCAACTGAATAAGGCAGGGAAGTTTGCCGAGGCACTTCAAGCGTTTCGCGAAGCCGCCCGCCTCTATCCAAACGACCCTGGAGCATTAAGCAATCTGGCTTGGAGCTTGGCGACAAATCCCAAGCCTGAATTGCGTAATGGCCGGGAAGCGGTGCAGCTTGCCAGCAAGGCGGTCGAGTTGACCGGCCGGCAACAACCGGTTTTCCTAGGAACCCTCGCTGCCGCTTATGCCGAAGACGGCCAATTTGCCAAAGCGGTTGAAATGGCTAAAAAGGCGCGCGCCATCGCCTTGTTGAATCGCCAGGTGGAAGTGGCTGTGGAAAGCGAGCGATTTTTGAAGCTATACTCCTCAGGCAAGGCGATTGGCTCGATGAATGGGCCATAGCAGGAACCCAACCCCGTGCGTTTCCTCGGTGCCGCCGACGAGGGCGAAATTCGGTCCGGTCGTCAGCCGTTTGTGCCCGTCGGAATCAAGGCCGACGCCGGGCATGATTGCCCTGCGTTTTTTCTTTTTGGGCGCGTTCGCCATGAATTCAAACTAAGTGCAGCCACAGTCGCGGTCAAGCGCGCGGCGGTTGAGTTTCGCAAAATTTCAGCCGTTCGCATTGCAAATCAGCGCAGTCAACGGATGCCGCTCCATGCTTGACTGAAAGGGAGGACTCTTTACAGTGTCCCGGTCTGCGCAAAACCCTTTTAATCAGCATGCGTTTTGAATTCCATGAATAGTCGCTGGGCAGCCCTCGTCGCAGCCTCTCTGGTCATTTTCGCCGGCTTCGTGATCACCTGGCAGTTCAGGAATTACAAGGGAGGGAAGAACGGAGCGTATGAGTCCCTGACCCAGCCCCTTCTGTATGAATCCGTGGCGCAGTCCCTTCTTCGAGGGGAAAAACTGGCAAATATTCCTTTCATCGTGGACAGAAGCCGGGAAAATACTCCGGCCTCAGGCACATTCTGGTATTACGATTTGGTATTGCCAAAGGATGCACGTGTTTTCCTGACGGACATGACCGGCCCCACCAACCACTACAAGATTGGGTATTATTATTGGGTGACCTATTATCTTTTTCCCCGTGAGATTGGGACAAGCCTGGATCATATAACCCGATTAACCAACAACGGTTTTCTCGGCAAGACATCTGAGTCCGATCAGGAAATCCTTTCCAACGGATTCGATGTCAGAATGGATATTACATCTGACGTTGTGTATACCAGAGCGCTTCGCAATTTTTCCATCCGAGACCGGGTTAATCCGGATTGGTTCGACTCCGATTTCGATCTTGTCATTGCTTTTCTTCTTCCATTTTTGACGGCGTTGGCGGGGATGTGGCTGTTTCGTTTTCTGTTCCCCGCCCTGAGTGTGCCGATGCCACTGCTCGAACAACTGGCATGCAGTTTGGGCTTGGGAATGATGGCCGTGGCCGCACTCACACTGGGCGTCAAGCTCTGCGGCTGGCACGGATATCATCTGGTGTTCCTCTTGACCTGCATGGGGGCCGTTGCGGAAATCTGGCGCGAACGCAAAGTCTATTGGACCAGGATTGCTGATGGTTGCGGAAAGATGGTTCACCGTCCCGTTATTACCGCTGTTTTTGTGGCCGGAGCGCTGGTTTTCCTGATTCTCTTTCGTCTCGCCGGGCTGCAGGGGCTGGTTGAGCTCGACGCGGTGATGGCGTGGTCACTCAAGGCGAAGATCTTGCACCTCTACACTAGAAATGAGCTGGTGCAATGGTTTTCCAATCCACGTTTGGCGCACGCGAATCTTGACTATCCGACGCTTGTGCCCTCGCTACACGCAGCCACGTATGATTCGCTCGGGCATGTGGATGAATTTGTCACCAAGTTCTGGCCCACTTGGATGCTGCTGTTTCTTCTGGTCGCCCTGGCCTCGTTGAATCGTGCCGGAAAAAGCTGGTTCAATGCCCCGTCATTTGCGCTCCTGGGTGTATTGCTGTTGCCGGCCACCCAGATGTTCGTCCAGTGGGAAGGCGGGATTTTGCCCATGGTCTTCTTCACCGTCATGGGCTTCGTGCAATGCGCTTTGTGGCTGGCCGGGAAAGATCCCGCCCGGCTCGGTCTTGGGCTGACACTTTTGTTTGGCGCGGCAATGGCAAAGTTTGAGGGCTTCATTTTTCTGGCACTCGTGGGAAGCTGGATGTTGCTGGTGCCTTCGGCCCGCCCCTCATTAAAACCGTCACCACGCCTCTGGCGGGTGTTGGTGTTCTGTTTGCTGGCGGCGTTGCCCTTCGTCTGCTTGCGCGTCCGGATACCTGTTTTGCATTACGAATCGGGTTGGGTCGGTTATGCCCTGCACGATCCGGGCACCATGCTTTCGAACTGGCCCGGCATCATTATGATGCAAATTGCTCGACTATTTTTGAGCCCCGACTTTGCAAACTGGAGTGGAGAAGGCGAACGGCTTCACTGGATCGGCAAATGGGATGGTTTTTCATCCTTGTATAATCATTTTACACTCGGTTTGGCATGGCTCTGCTTGTGGCTGACGGTGGCACTTTGGTTTGCCATTCCCAACCGTCGCCAAATCGTCGTCTGGATCCTGGCCATGTTCCTCGGTGCTGTGGCGGCGTTATGTGGAGTGTTTGTCAGCTTTGTCAGCATCAACGGTCTAAACGGCGCAATCATTTATACCCACGATTTGAACGGCGGACGATACCTTCTTCCCCTATTGTTGGCTTGGTTCGCCACGACACTGACCCTGCTTTTTTCGGACCAGCATTCAATCGCGTCAACTCCCGGAACAACTGCAAGTGATTCTTGCGCGCCGGGCATCCGCCAGCCCTCCCGCGAGAATGAAAGTTGAACCTTAATCATTTGCGCCGCGAACGGGCACCGTCAACGGTTTGCCATTTTCCGCTGGACCGAGTTTCAGCAGAAATGGCACGGCGATTTTTGCCCATTCTTCCGGACTTGGATAATTTGACGCCGAACCACCGAAACAACTGCGCAGCATGTCGGTGTTGATGATGCCGGGATTGAGCGGAACGGCGGCCATGCCCGAGGGCAATTCCTGCGCCAGAGCCTGCGTGAGCCCTTCAATTGCCCACTTCGTCGCGCAATAGGGCGCAACTTCCGCGTCCGTCGAGCGTCCCCAGCCGGAACTGAAATTTACGATGACGCCGGCGCGGCGCGCGACCATCGCGGGAACAAAATGGCGGATGATGTTCGCCACGCCTTTGATGTTCACGTCAATGACGCGCGAAAATTCGTCCGCACCGATTTCCCAAAGTTTCGCGTTGCGGTTGATGAGTCCGGCGTTGTTCAACAACAAATCCGGCGCGCCGTGAGATTTCAAAATGCGTTTTGCCCACGCGGCGACTTGCTCGTCGGAAGAAACGTCAACGGCGGCAAAGCTGTTTGGCGGCTGAAATTGTTTTTGCAATTGCGCGATTTCTTTTTCCGAACGTCCGCAGCCGACGACGGTGTGGCCGAGGCGGATGAATTCCCCGGTCATCGCGCGCCCAAGCCCGCGCGTGACGCCGGTGATTAAAATTATTTTCACAAATTCATCTTTCGGAGGGGCGAGCTTCGCGAGTCCCTGATTTTTTGAAATGGGACTCGTGTAACTCGTCCCTCCGATTTTTGATCAAGCTCTCGGATTGAACTTTGATTCGCGCTTGAGTTGCTCCCACAATTTTTTCTCGGCGTCGGAAATTTTTGCCGGAACGACGATTTTTGTGACGACAAGCAAATCGCCGGACGGCGGCAATCCGCGTCCGCGCACGCGAAGTTTCTGCCCGCTCTGGGTTCCGGCGGGAATTTTGATGTTCACGCGGCCGGTGAGCGTCGGCACGGAAATTTCCGCGCCGAGCGCGGCTTCCCATGGCGCGAGTTCGGCTTCGTGAATCAAATTGTGGTCCTCGACCTCGAAGTCGGGATGTTTCGCGAGGCGGACGCGAAGATATAAATCGCCCGCCGCGCCGCCGCCCGAACCGTGCTCGCCCCGTCCGGCAATCCGCAATCGCTGGCCTTCGGTGACGCCCGCGGGAATTTTGACCTGATGGGTTTCGGTGCGCGAACCGTGCCGCACGCTGACGGAACGGATCGAGCCGCGCGCAGCTTCTTCGAGCGTGACCATGATGTCGCCTTCCACGTCGCGTCCGCGTTCGGCGAATTCTTCTTCTGAAAAATTTGGGGAACGGCCAAAGCCGCCCGCGCCGCCACGCATCCGCGATCCAAACACCTGCTCGAAGAAATCGCTGAAGCCCGTGCCGCCGAAATGGGTCTCAAATTCTTCACCACCGGCATCGCGCCCGCGAAAAGTCTGGCCGCCGGAGAAGTGTTCCCAGCCGGGCGGCGGACGAAAATCCGCGCCGGACTTCCAATTCGCGCCCAGTTCGTCGTATTTTTTCCGCTTGTCCGGGTCGCTCAAGACTTCGTAGGCCTCGTTGATTTCCTTGAATTTTTCCTCGGCCTTCTTTTTGTCCTTGGCGACGTCGGGATGATATTGCCGCGCGAGTTTGCGGAAGGATTTTTTCAACTCATCGGCGCTCGCCGTGCGCGGCACGCCGAGGGTTTGGTAGTAATCTTTGTATTGAACGGGCATAGAACCAGGTCACGAGAGGATGTGCCCAAGTGGCAGGTTTGTCAAAATTTCCATTGCGAACCATTTTGAATTCCGAATCCGGAATTCGGAATCCGGAAGGAAATCCGAATCCCGAAGAGATTTTCTTAAAAATGTAGCAGCCGACGTAAGGAGGCTCTGATTTTCTTGAAAATGGAGCCTCGTCACCTCGGCTGCTACGGAGTTTTAAATTGCACCGCCTCGGCCGCGTCAAAACCCGGACTATTTCCCCTTGCTCGTGTTGTCCACGCTGAGGAAGCGCGTGCCGGCCATGGCACCATCGCGATGCCAGACCTTGAGCAGAATCTGATTGCCCTTGGCCTGCCGGCCCAATCGGACCGCATCCTCGGCATTCCTGACCGGCAGACGGTTGATTTCCACAATCAAGTCGCCGATCTGCAAACCGGCTTCGGCTGAATTCGAGTTCCGGTCCAATTCATATACCAGCGCGCCTTGAACGTTGTTTGGAACGTCCAGTTGTTCGCGAACCGATTGCTCCAGATTCGCAACGGCGACACCGTCAAGCGCATCCGCTTTTGATTTGCCCGGACTGGCATTGGCATTATTACTCCGGCTGTTGTCTGCCGGTGCAACTGTATTGCGCAATTCGGTGAGGGTGACGGTGGCGGTTTTCGACTCTCCGTTGCGGAACAGTTTTAACGCAGCCGAACTTCCTGGCACGCATTCGGAAACGGCCAGTTGAAAGTTGTTTACATCGGTGATGTCCTTGCCGTTGAAACCGACGATGACGTCGCCGGATTTGATGCCAGCTTTCTCAGCAGGCGAATTGGGTTCCACGTCACCAATCAGCGCGCCATTTTGATTTGGCAAATTAAATCCCTCAGCCAGATCGGACGTGATGTCCTGTATCTTGACCCCCTCCAAACAGGCGCGGACAACTCTGCCGCTGCTAATGAGGCGTTCCATGACGTGGCTGGCGAGGTTGATGGGCACGGCAAATCCAATGCCCTGATTGCCGCCATTGCTGTTTGGAACAATGGCGGTGTTGATGCCGACCAGCCGGCCTTCGGCATCCACCAGCGCGCCGCCGGAATTGCCGGGGTTGATTGCCGCGTCGGTCTGGATGAAATCCTGATACTGGCTGTTGGAGCCGGGGATGCCGTTGCGCCCCAGCGCACTGATAATGCCCATCGTCACCGTCTGGCTCAGACCGAAAGGATTGCCGATGGCCAGAACGATATCGCCTATTTCCAGTTGGGCGCTGTCGGCAAGTGTGATGGCGGGCAGATCCTTCGCGTCAATTTTCAAAACGGCCACGTCGGTCGGCGGGTCCATGCCAACAACCTTTGCGGTGTATTCTTTTTTGTCACCGACCTTGACCTTGACTTCGTCCGCACCATCCACGACGTGATTGGCCGTCAGAATATAACCATCCGGCGAGACAATGACACCGGAGCCGAGAGATTTTTTTTTGCGAGTAACTTCGAATTGCCGGAAGAACGGGTCGTTAAGAAGCGGACTCCGAAACAAGCGCATGTGAATAACGCGCGTCGTGTAAATGTTCACCACGCTGGGCGCGGCCTTTTTGACGACAGGGGCGGAGCTGGCGCCAAGCTTGGCGTCGCGGTTGACGGGCGTGGTTTCGACCTGGATCGCCGGTTCGGTCCCCTTGCCCCACAAAGTGAGGTGGAAAACAGCCACCAAGGCCAATGCGCCCGCCATTCCGGAAAAAAACCCGATAAACGACTTGGAAAAATGTCTCATAGTTTGTTGAAACTATTGACACCGTCCCCGACTGCCTGTTCAAGCCGTCTGTGACTATTTCGCCGGTTGGTGGGTGGGTGGTGGCTGTGGTTGCGACTGCTGGAGTTTTGCCGCGTCTTCGGGTTTGATGACTTCGATCTTCGCGCCTTTTTTCATTTCTTCAAGCGAAGGCACTTTGATGATGTCGCTGGTGAGCGGCGGATTGGTGGGAACTGCCGGTGCGGGCGGCGACTGATGTTCGGTGGAAATCAGTTCAACTTCAAAAATCAAAACGGTATTCGGCGGGATGTTGGGGCGTCCCCGTTCGCCGTAAGCGAGTTCCGACGGCACAAACAACTGCCACTTGGAACCGACCTTCATCTGCATGAGCGCTTCCGTCCAACCTTGAATGACACTGCCGACAGTAAATTGCGCGGGAAGACCGGTCTTGGCGGAACTGTCAAATTCCTTGCCGTCAATGAATGTGCCGCGGTAGTTCACAGTTACAGCGTCGTTCATCATGGGTGTGGCGCCGCTGCCATTGGTGATAATTTTGTATTGCAGGCCGTCGGGCAGGGTGACGACGCCGGGCTTGGTTTTGTTTCCGGCCAGAAACGCCTCGCCGTCCGCCTTGTTTTTTGCTGCAGCCTCTTCGCGCATTTTTTGCTGTTTGGCGGCAAGAGTTTTTTGATATTCGGCCAGCGTGTCGCGCATTTCCTGCGGCGTTAACAGCGTTGTCCCGCCGGATTGCATATCCTTCAAACCGCGAACCAGCAGGTCGGTATCCACCTCAACCCCCTGCGCCTGGAAATTATGGCCAATCGTCATGCCAATGGCATAACTAATGCGCGCCTTTTCGCCACTAAACACATTCGTGCCGGCGGGCGTTTTATCGATGGGAGTTTGGGCGGTTGTTCCAACGGGTTTTCCAACTGGTTTTGAGTTGGAGGCGCAGCCGGCAAGACAGCCGACGCCCAGGTAAAAAGTCACGGCCAATGTAATGGTCTTCATAGTTTTGATTGTCGAGCGGACATTATCGGGAATTAAATTTAAATTGCAATTCTGTTTTTCACGCAAACAACGGCATACTCAAAATGATTCCCTTGCTGAACGAATCCGCTTACACTTGGTCGAAGTTGTGCCAATTCCAATGAATCACTCAAAAATAAAAGCCCTTGCCTCCATCGCGTCCGCTGCGCTGGCCGGGTTTATCATCATCGCCGGCTGCGCCGCTCCCAAAACGGTTCCACCGCAACCGGCAACCCAAACCCACGTTTCCCCGGCGCTGGTGACGCAAATCCACACCACCCTGGCTCCGGGGCCGAACGACCCGCGCATCGCCTATGTCACGGCGCGGTTGCTGGAGGAATTTCACTACTCGCAACAACTGCTCAACACGGACATTTCAGAGAAGTGTTTCGACGGTTATTTGGAAGCGCTGGATCCGAGGCATGAAAATTTTCTGCAATCCGATATTGCCGAATTCGCGCACTACCGGACGAATCTTGACACCATCACCATCGGCACCAACCGCACCGCCGACCTCACGCCCGCGTATGAAATTTACCGGCGATACCTTGAACGCATCCAACAGCACGCTGACTGCGTGACCAAACTTTTGAAGGAGGACAAATTCAAATTTAACACCGACGAGCACATTCTGCTCGACCGGCGCCACGCGCCTTATCCCAAAGACATCGCCGAGGCGCAACAACTCTGGCATCAACGGCTGCGTTACGAATATTTGCAGGAAAAACTGAGCCGTGAAGTTTCTCCGCCCGCAACCAACTCTGTAGTCAGACCTCCAGACATTTCACCAAAGCCGACAAACGAGGCTGTGGTTTTAACCCCAAAACCCGCTCCCACCAGCATTGTCGACACGCTCACGCGGCATTACCGCTGGAATTTGCGCATGACGGCCAATTTGGACAGCACGGACATTTTGCAGGCGTATCTCAACGCCCTGGCGCACGCCTACGACCCCCATTCGGATTACTTCAACCTCGAGCACGCGCAGGATTTTTCCATCGGCATGAGCCTCTCGCTTTTCGGCATCGGCGCGCAACTCCGCGAGGACGATGGTTATTGCAGGATATATGAGCTCGTTCACGGCGGTCCGGCGGAAAAATGCAAACAACTCAAGGAAAGCGACTACATTGTCGCTGTCGCGCAGGGCAATCAACCGCCCGTGAATGTCGTGGACATGGAACTCGGCAAAGTTGTCCAACTCATTCGCGGCCCAAAAGGAACCGAAGTGCGGCTGACCATCAGTCCGGTGGAAGACCGGGCCGCCCGCCGCGTTGTGACTTTGATCCGCGATGAAATCAAACTTGAAGACCAGGAAGCCAAGGCCCAACTCATCGAATTGCCGGAGGGTCACGGCGGCACGACGCGGCTGGGCATCATTGATTTGCCGTCGTTTTACGCAACGATTGATTTGCCCGGAAACACCGAGCATTCAACGGCCAAAAGCACCACCACCGATGTCACGCGCCTGATTAAAAAACTCAAATCGGAAAAGGTCGCCGGCATCATCCTGGATTTGCGCGGCAACCCCGGCGGCTCGCTCGAAGAAGCCATCAGGCTCACCGGCCTTTTCATCAAAGACGGCCCGGTTGTGCTCGCCCGTTCGCCTGACGGCTCGGTGAATGTGGACAGCGATAACGATTCCTCCGTGCTTTACGACGGTCCGCTCATCGTGCTCGTCAACCGTCTCAGCGCGTCCGCGTCGGAAATTGCCGCCGCCGCGCTGCAGGATTACGGCCGCGCGCCCGTGGTCGGCGACATTTCCACCTTTGGCAAAGGCACGGTTCAGAATTTGAACCCGTTGCGCCCATTCGTCTGGCCGGCGACTGCATCCGCGACCAATGATCCCGGCACGGTCAAAATTACCATCCGCAAATTTTATCGCGTCAGCGGCGCCTCGACGCAGTTAAAGGGCGTGATGCCGGATCTCGTGCTGCCGGACGTGTTGAATTATTCGACTCAGTTTGGTGAATCCTCACTCGAAAATCCGCTGCCGTGGGACACCATTCCGAGTGTGAATTACGCCAAATTGAATCTGGTGCAACCGTATCTCGACGAATTACGCCGGCGGTCAAGCGACCGCGTCGCCACGAATCAGGATTTCATTTATACCCGCCAGGACATTGGCCAATTCCAAAAGTTGCAGGCCGACAAAACCGCCTCGCTCAACGAACGCAAACGTTTGAAAGAACGGCAGGAAGCCGATGCCCGCCAGAAAGCACGCGATCAGGAACGCGCCGCGCGCAAAGCGCCGGATGGGAAAATTTATGAATTGACCGTCAGGAAAGCCAATGAACCAGGTCTTCCGCCGCCGATCGGGGAAACCAACGCCGTGACCGCAGACAGCTTGACCGCAGGCACAAATTCGACGCAAACCGCATCCACAAAAATTGCCGCCGCGCCGAAGCCGCCTGCCATCGATCCCATGTTGGGGGAAACGGAACGGATTCTCGAAGACTACATTTCACTTTTGTCGTCGAATCAGATGTTGATTGCCAATTAGCGGAGGTTTATGAAAACGGCCGTTGCGTTTTTCTGTTTGTGGTTCGTGGTGAACGATGTCCGGGCCGATCCTTATTCGGCGGCCATCCGGCAGGCCAGAAACGTCGCCACCAATGCCAGCAACACCCGGCGGGAGAATCCGCCTCCTTCCACTTCGCCACCCGCCGTGCCGCCGCCGCAAAACAATCCTCCACCGGACCCGGTGCTCGAAACCACCCGGCAAAACATCGCCGGTCTCCGGGTCGATTTTGACGCCCTGGGTGACCGGACCGACACCAATTCGGTCGCCGCGCAAAAGCCGTCGTTGATAAGTAATCTGACGGCAGCGGCCTCGGGCACGAAACCGGCACCGGCCTCCGTTTCCAGACTGGCCGACGATCTGGTGACGGCGTTGGCCGGAAACGAAAAGCTGCGCGCGCAGCATCAGAAACTGGCGCAGGATATCCACGCCATTTTCAACAGTTCGCATCTTTCGCCGGCGCAACAGCAGATGATTTTCGACGACGTCCAGAAAATCCTGCAAAACGGCGGCGTCTCGTCGGACAACGTCACCCATGTGGTCAACGACATCAAAACCATTGCCACTGAAACCAAATGAGCGCGTTCGCCGGATCAAATGTCCGGTCTGCAAAAATCCGGCGACTGGTTTGCCGGGGCGAACGGGCCGTTTTGTTCGAGTCGTTGCCGGTTGATTGACCTTGGCAGATGGCTCGGCGGCGAGCACGTGATTTCCGAGCCATTGCGCCCGGAGCATTTTGAGAAATACGCCGGCCTGCCGCCGGGCGGACATTTGGATTTGCCCGAAAAGGAATGAATTTTGCAAATGGGAAAATGAAACAAACAATTTGTTTTTTACTGGCCGCTGGCGCGCTGAATTTTACCGCGCTGGCGCAACCCACCAACACCATGGACCCAAACAAAACTGAACTCGCCACGTTTGGCGGCGGCTGCTTCTGGTGCATGGAAGCCGTTTTCGAGCGGCTGCCCGGCGTCAAATCCGTCACCAGCGGCTTTGCCGGCGGCCACACCACGAATCCGACTTACGAGCAGGTTTGCACTGGCGATACCGGCCATGCCGAAGTCACGCAAATTGAATTTAATCCGGCAAAAATTTCCTACGAAAAGCTGCTCGAAGTTTTCTGGCAGGCGCATGACCCGACCACGTTGAATCGCCAGGGTGCGGATGAAGGCACACAATACCGCTCCATCATCCTTTGCCACGGCGAAGCGCAAAAACTGGCGGCGGAAAAATCAAAGGCCGGGGCGCAGAAAAATTTCAAACATCCCATCGTCACCGAAATCGTGCCGTTCGCGAAATTTTACCAGGCCGGGGATTATCATCAGGAATACTACGACAACAATTCCAGTGCGCCCTACTGCCGGGTGGTTATCGCGCCCAAGCTGGAGAAGTTGGAGAAGGAAAAGGTGATTCAAGAAACGCCGCAAACAGGCAAATAAAAACGGCGACCTTGTTTGGGAGGGACGGCGTGTCGCCGTCCCAAATCACAAACAGAAGGGACGGCAAAATGCCGTCCCTCCTGGTTTAAGAATTTACTTTTGTTGCGGCTTACAGCCCCTTGCCGATCATGAATTTCAGCAGGTCCGCCACGCGGCAACTGTAACCCCACTCGTTGTCATACCAGCTCACGAGTTTGAAGAATCGCTTGTTCAGTTCGATGCCAGAGCTTTGGTCGAAGATCGACGAAGCGGCGCTGTGAATAAAGTCGCTACTGACGACTTGGTCTTCGGTGTATTCAAGAAAGCCTTTAAGGTAAGTCTCGCTGGCCTTCTTCATCGCGGCGGAGATTTCCTTGTAGCTCGTTTCCTTGACCGTCCTGACCGTCAGGTCAACGACGGAAACCGTCGGCGTCGGCACGCGGAACGCCATGCCGGTCAATTTGCCCTTCACTTCGGGGCAAACGAGCGCCACGGCCTTCGCCGCGCCGGTCGTTGAAGGAATCAAATTGAGGGCCGCGCTGCGACCACCCTTCCAATCCTTTTTGCTCGGACCGTCCACCGTCTTCTGCGTGGCGGTGTAGCTGTGGATCGTGGTCATCAGGCCTTCTTCGATGCCGAACCCTTCCTTGAGCAGCACGTGAACGACGGGCGCGAGGCAGTTCGTGGTGCAGGAGGCGTTGGAGACGATGTGGTGCTGTTTGGGATCATATTTGTTGTTGTTGACGCCCATCACGACCGTGAGGCAATCGCCCTTGGCCGGGGCGGAAATGATGACTTTCTTCGCGCCGGCGGTGATGTGGCCCTGCGATTTTTCCACGGCGGTGAAAAGCCCGGTGCATTCGATGACGAGATCCACGCCCAGCGCCTTCCACGGCAATTCCGCCGGCGACTTGGCGCTGACGACCTTCATGTCGTTGCCGTTGACGACGAGGATGTCCGGGTCGGCGTCCTCGGCCTTTTTGCCGGCGGCCTTGGCCTTGGCCATGGCGTCCGGGGAAGTTTTGCTGTCCACCTTGCCCTTGAAGCGGCCCTGGATGGAATCGTATTTGAGCAGGTATGCGAGGTTGTCCGCCGGAACGATATCGCCCACGGCAACCACTTCGATGTCCTTGCCCACCAGTCCTTGTTCGACCAGCGCCCGGAACACCAGGCGCCCAATGCGGCCGAACCCGTTGATTGCGACTTTGACTGCCATATTTTTATTAATCCGTTTCTAAATGATAAAGTTTTGTAAAACCGAACCTACAGTTTATCGGCACCCCCCTCAGCGTCAATGAAGAATTCAGGAACGAAATTGCCAAACCCGCGCCATTTTTTGCCCGAAGTAACATCACTGATTCTGTGCCGCCAGAAATCTTTCCGCGTCAATCGCCGCCGCGCAACCCGCGCCCGCCGCCGTGATGGCCTGCCGATAGACGTGATCCGCGCAGTCGCCCGCCACAAACACGCCCGGCACATTTGTCATCGTGCCTTTTTGGGGAACGATGTAGCCGTTCTCGCCCAATTCAATCTGGCCCTTGAAGATTTCCGTGTTCGGTCCGTGACCGACGGCGATGAACACGCCCGCGCAGTTCAAAATCGTCTCTGCGCCGGTCTTGAGATTTTTCAATTTCACGCCGGTGACTTTGTCCTGTTTCACATCGAAAACTTCCGTCACCGCCGAATCCCAAATCGGTTTGATTTTCGGATTCGACAGCGTGCGTTCGGCCATGATTTTTGACGCGCGCAACGAATTACGGCGATGCACGAGATGCACGACTGAGCCAAAGCGCGTCAAATAAAGCGCCTCTTCGCACGCGGAATCGCCGCCGCCGACCACGACGAGCGGTTGGTTGCGGAAAACGGGCAATGCGCCGTCGCAGGTCGCGCAATACGTCACGCCTTTGGTCTCCAGCAAATCTTCGCCGGGCACGCCGAGATGTTTGTGGCTCGCGCCGGTGGCGATGATGACCGCCTGCGCCTCGACCTTTTCGCCGTCCACCATGAGCGTGAAGGGACGTTTGGAGAAATCCACCGCCTCGACCGTGCCAAAGCTGGCGCGCGCGCCAAACCGTTCGGCTTGTTTTTGCATCCGCGTCATCAATTCGTAGCCGTCCACGCCTTCGGGAAAGCCGGGGAAGTTTTCCACGATGCTGGTGGTGGTGAGCAGGCCGCCGGGTTGGCCGCCGGTGAGGACAAGCGGCGACAGATTGGCGCGCGCGGTGTAAAGCGCCGCCGTCCAGCCCGCGCAGCCCGAACCGATGATGACAATTTTTTCCACAGTCGGGCGAAAGGTAGTGTGCGAATACAGCGGATGCAAGTTCGACGGCGCGATTTGCATTTGCCGTCCGCGCCATTTGCGGTTTTACTGGCGCGAATGAAGCGCTCCATTATCACCCATTGGATCAAAATTGTTGCCGGTTCGTTTTGTTTGAGCGTGCAGCTCATTGGCCACGCGCAATCTGCGCCGACAAATTTGTGGACGCTCCGACTGCCGCTTTATAACGCCGATGCGTCTCCAGCCATTGCGTCTGACGGCACGATTTATCAGGCGACTTTTGAAGGCTATTTGCTGGCGGTTACGCCTCGGGGCAAGGTCAAATGGACTTTTCGGATCAATTCTGAAATAAAATCATCACCGGCGATTGCCGATGACGGGACGATTTATTTCGGCGCGCGCGACCGGAAACTTCACGCCGTCACGCCCCAAGGCAGACTCAAATGGACTTTTCCAACGGGCGCGTGGATTGATTCTTCACCGGCAATTGGCGCGGATGGAACGATTTACTTCGGTTCGTGGGACAATATTTTTTACGCGCTCAATCCTGATGGTTCAAAAAAATGGGTTTTTGCCACAAGCAACATCGTGGTTTCGTCGCCGGCGATTGGGACGGACGGAACCATTTACTTCGGGTCACACGACAAAAAGTTTTACGCGTTGAAGCCGGACGGCAAGCTTTTATGGTCGTTCACAACAGGTGCACCAATCATCTCCTCACCTGCAATCAATTCGGACGGCACGGTTTATTTCACTTCGCTGGACGGCAATCTTTACGCGCTGCGGCCTGACGGCTCGGAACTGTGGCGCTTGCACACTGGCGGCGCGACCGGGTCTTCGCCCGTGCTTGACGAAAACGGCAACATTTATTTATCGGTGAATCCATGGAACGTTTCCATCGGCCCCGACGGAAAAATAAGATGGCGATGGGGTTCAGCCGTTCCGGTTGACGCCTCACCCGCCGTGGCCGCAAACGGCGAGATTTATTTTTCCGCGCCGTGGCGAAGATTGTTCGCCTTTCAACCAAACGGCTCCGAACTGTGGCACGTTGACACGACCGCGAATCTCGTCGCTTCGCCGGTCATTGGCGACGGCGGAACCGTTTATGTGTCCGATGGCCAGTTTTTGCGCGCCATCAATTCAACCAACGGGCTGGCGCCGTCGGCGAAGAGTTCATGGCCGATGTTCCGCGCCGATGCCCGTCACACCGGCCGGGTGCAAAGCGTGAATTGAACGGCTTCCAGGGTTTATATCGGTTTCCGGCAACCATCGGGTGGAGCGCAATTCTTGGGAGCGCCGGCGCTCCCAGGCGTTACAGCCGCTCGCGACCGCCGAAGCCGGTGTCGAGGTCGTGCCAGAATTCAATGTCTTCCTCGTCCTGTTCCCAGCAAAGAAAAACCTCTTTGCCCCCCATGATGGCGGGAAAATCAATCAGGCCGCGCTCCAAATCCTTGACGAAAATCCGGCGGCGTTGAAATTCGGCAAGAACCTCCTGCATGTCCGCGAGCGCGCGAATCCAGTTGTTCACCGTTTCGCCGCCGATGTCGTTCCCCTGCTCCGTCAAACCGCTCAGTCGTTTGTCGAAGCGTTCCAATTCATGCCGCAGCCGGTTGAGTCGCTCCAGCCATTTGCGAATTTGCGGCAACAGCGCACGCGCTTCGTCGCGGGTGTAATGTTTGTCAAAACGATGTTCCATCGGGTGGGTCCTCCCGGCAGGGAGAAATAAATACCGCTCGCGGCGGCGCGGTGGGCAACCGCACGCGAACGGATGAATCAATGCGCGAGGCAGATTACTTCTGCCAGGTGCGCTTCTTGTGACGATTCAAGCGCAGCTTCTTGCGCCGTTTATGCTTGTTGATTTTGGCCTTGCGGCGTTTTCTTAATGAACCCATAAGTCGCTAATGGAGTAATGGAGTTATGAAGTTATGCAACAAAAATCTTCAGTTTTCGACACCCAACGCCCCCCACTCCGACACTCCATCACTCCGTATTTTTAATACACCACCTTGTTCAACGGATATTCAATGATTCCTTCCGCCCCGGCGGCCTTGAGTTGCGGAATCAATTCGCGCACCACATGCTCGTCAATGATCGTCTCCACGGCAATCCAGCCTTT
>Ga0209540_10000498_pt1 | contig 37003 bp, 55 predicted proteins | sample BarGraIncu01121A_FD_184501 | JGI IMG/M metagenome (GOLD analysis project Ga0209540, IMG submission 184501) | Arctic peat soil microbial communities from Barrow, Alaska - Barrow Graham LP Incubations 011-21A (SPAdes) (version 2) | ecosystem: Environmental > Terrestrial > Soil > Wetlands > Peat... | reverse complement strand
TTCTTCTGAAGAACTTATGCGTGTAGGTAAACCCTTCCGCGTAAAGCATGTCGTAGAGGGTAGAGAATACATTATGTTTGACTCTACTCAGGTTACTGTTATTCCTTCCGCTGTGGAAACTATGATCGCAGAAGACTATGGACCCATGGAAGCGTACTTAGCAGAAGAGGCTGAAGGTACACTCGAGCCTGCTGTCGTGCCTTATGCTTATCGCCGACAGAAGAAATACAATGAAGCAAACACTGTCATGAAAGCTATACGCCTAAACAAGAACACAGATGCTGATATATTAGCATTCTTGGAAGTGCAGCATTTTCAGACCATTACCAAGCAGGCGCTTCGTATGTTAATGGCAACGATGTCGAAAGAGGAAGTAAATGGTTAATGTACGCAGAGGCCAGATGTGGTATTATGCTCCTAAGCATGAAGTGTCTGGCAGTGTGCAGAGTGGAAGCCGACCGGTTATCATTGTTTCGAACAATGTAATCAACTTAACATCAAACGTATTGCTTGCTATCCCTTGTACTCGGCAAGTAAAGAGAAACTTTCCTACACATGTAATGTTCGTGTCGGAGGGAGGAGTAGCTGTAGCAATAACTGAACAGGTAATGTGCATAAGCAAAGATGATCTTACTACTTGTTTAGGATACATAGACGAATACATCATGGAGCAAGTAGACGCTGCTATGCAGGTGTCCTTAGGCTTAGTCGAGACAAGTTATACTAGAGATATTAAAAGACTGGGGGAAACATAATTGAAGTATTTGACAAGTAAAGAATGTTCGGAACTGCAAGAGAAACAAATAGCTAAGTTGATCGATGGTAAGACACAGCCCAACTCAGGTGGAACGAAATTTGGTGGCGGTGATGTACTCACAGAGGATTTCTTTGTAGAAGCAAAAACACAGACAACCGATAAGATATGCTTCACGCTTAAAAAGGAATGGTTCGATAAAGCGCAGGAGCAAGCCTTCGAGCAAGGAAGAATATGGTCTGCTATTGCATTTCGATTCGGTCCAGAACAGGAAGATCATTTCGTAATAGATGCACTTCTTTTTAGAACACTGGTGCATCACTTGGAAACAAGAGAGGAAGAGTAATGGCAACTAATAAATTAAATAGGAGGAAAACAAATGGCCAAGATTGAATTCTTTATCTTTCCCAGTGGTGCTATATTTACAGTAGCGAAAAACATCGAAGATTATGCACATGCTAATGGCGCCGGCATTCGAATGGATCCAGACGGTACACGTCATCCGGGTTCTGTTTGCAATCATGCTTTACAAGAGATCTTAAAGGACAATTCGGCTCGGCGTTCCTTAGGAATAACTTCTGCGGACTGCGTACAAATACGCGCAGCAGAAGCTCCCGAGTTCCTTGAGTATCTTATAGACCATGAAATCATACACAAGAGTTCGTTGAAAGATGGGATGCTGGATATGTACTCGATACGTGCTGCTGTGTCTATATGCAAGATACTTCTGCATAGGCACTGGTTTGCTATGCCCCCGGAGGACATGGAAAATTTCATTGTTACGGAGCGTATTCATTTTATGCCTAAGAAGCTGTCTATGCTTCGTGAGCGTCCTTCCAATTCTCTTCTGATCGATAATGTTTTAGCTGTCGTACCTGATCGCTATAAAGTAATCGACCACATGACAGAAGAGGAGCAGGCTGCTGTTCGAAAGTATAGCGCAATGGTACGTGAGACGAGAGAAAACGGTAGGCAGCATGTCAAGCGCAGCCATCCGGACTTAGGCTGTTATGCCTTTAGTAAAGATGTAAGGGAAAGGAGAAACAAATAATGGACGATAAGAATTTATCAACTCTGCTTGACATGATAGCAGAAAGAGATAATAAGATATTCAGATTGGAGCAAGACCTAACCTACGAACGGAATAGCGTTAATCGGTTAACAGAAGATCGTGATAGGTGTAAAGCACAGTTGGCAGACGCTAACGAAATCACGAGAAAGCTCAAGGAGGCAACGAGTAATGGAAAGTCGTAGAGTAATCAAAGATCCTTCTGATAGTAACATGACGGTAGCAGAAGTGCTTGCACTCGGGCCGGAGGACTTAGCGCAGACACAGCACGATGTTCTGTATTCAGCTGCCTTGTCTATTTTAGAGGATTTTGTAGATAAGTTCAGGCAAAAGGACTATGCAGCAGCAAGAGAGATGTTACAGTTTTCCAGAGCAGGAGACGGATACGGGGATGATAATTACTACCTTGACATGTCCTGTTTAGGACAGAACACTCCTGATATGGGTGAAGTCATTCAACGTTTGGAACATCTTCAGCTGATTCTTAATGCAGGTAAGGCGGGCAATAAGAAATGATAACAGATGAACATGTAATCAACGAGATACGAATTAAGTATAAGAACTGGGTCGACATAAGTGTGTTGGCTCAGCTGTACTGTCAGCCGTCGGATGAAATTCGTAAAATCGTAGCAGGTGTAGAGCGCCTTAAGCTGACACCTAAAGAGAGTATAAAAGCTGTACGCAGAGGAAACAGAAATAAAGATGAAATGGAATTTCTGTATGAGCGCATGGCAGAGTTACACAGTATGGGTTATCATAATTCAGCTATTGGAATAACGCTCGATTGTTCTAGCAGCGTGGTTGACAGGTTCCTGGAAAAGACAGGAAGAATACCAAATATTTATAAAAGATCAAAGGAGATATGATATGTGCGCAAGAGTAACACTAGCAGTAAAGTATAGACCGAGGACATTCGACGATGTAGTGGAGCAGGCCTCCATTAAAACTATCCTCTGTCAGCAAATCGAAACCAACACCTTCAAGCAGGCGTATTTGTTCTGCGGTCCTGCGGGCTGCGGAAAGACTACCGCTGCTCGAATATTTGCCAGTGATATTAATTCCGGAGAGGGCAACACGATTGAAGTAGATGCTGCTTCCAATAACGGCGTAGACAATATTCGTGAGATTATAGACAATGCAAAACGAAGAGCACTGGATAGCGAATACAAAGTCTATATTATAGATGAGGTACATATGCTTTCCATCGGTGCTTTCAACGCCATGCTCAAGTTAATCGAAGAGCCTCCGAAAAATACTGTATTTATTATGTGCACCACCGATCCGCAAAAAATTCCAGCTACTGTCCTCTCTCGTGTACAGCGTTACGACTTCAGTAAAATTTCGCTGCAAAGTATTGTTGCGCGTCTTAAGTGGATTATACACTGCGAAAACAGTCAAGACATTGATGATCCTGATTTGTGTGACATAGGTAGTATCTTGTGGAAAGATGAAGCTGTGCAGTACATTGCAAAGCTGGCTGACGGCGGCATGCGTGACGCTATTACTATGCTTGACAAATGCCTTTCATACAGTGAAGATCTCACCATTGAGAACGCTGTTACTGCCTTGGGCACCGTAAACTACACTACGCACTTTGAACTGCTGTATTTGCTGGCGACAGGCGGTGTTAAACAGGCGGTTAAGCTCATCGATGATACGTATAACGCAGGCAAGGATCTGAAACAGTTTCTTAAACAGTTCCAGTACTTTATTATCGATGTGTGTAAGTACAAACTATTCGAATCTTTTGAATATGTTTCCATACCGGAGCTTCCGGAGTACAGACAGAAAATGGAAGATGAGGAATACGATTCCTGCGTAAAGATACTGGAATGGACACGTCAGCTTAATGCCGACATAAAGTGGGAGCCCAATGCGAAAGCTATGGTAGAGACAGCAGTTATACTGTCTTGTCTGGAGAGTGGAGTATGATAGGACAAGAGGTAAATAAGCAATGTCTTATGTCCTTTCTCGACAGTGACAAATGTCCAAGGCTTACTATTTTAGTCGGCGCAAAAGGTTCAGGCAGGAAAACACTGGCCAGCTTGTTTGCTCATATGCTACATGCGTACGAAGTGCTTCCGGGCAATTCTGTGGAATCGGTACGTGAGACCATAGCAAGTGCTTACAAGTGTGATCACAATACACTGTACATATTTCCGGATGCTGACAAGATGTCCATTGCAGCGAAAAATGCACTGCTTAAGATTACAGAAGAACCTCCGCGTTCCGCGTATTTTGTTCTTACAGTAGAGAGCAGAAGTAACATGCTTCCGACCCTGTTAAGTCGTGCTACTACTCTTAACATGGAACCCTACTCGGGCGAGGAGTTACTTGAGTACATACTTAAGGCTACGCCTGGTGGGTATACGCCGGAAAGAACAAGTGAAGTATTGTCTATGGCAGAGAATCCTGGGCAAGTCATTGAGCTGTTTGACATGGATACGACAGCATTTATTGCGTTTTGCTCAAAAGTGTTGGATAATATAGGTGTAGTAACAGGTGTCAATGCTTTTAAGATTGGACAGAGCTTCAGCTTCAAAGAGGATACGCCTGGTTACAACCCTATATTATTCTTCAACTGCATTTGCAAGATTGCGTATGAGAGAGCATTCCTGTGCAGCGACGTAGACAAAGTAAGAAGACTGCGGAATACTCTTAAGTGCTGTTCGTTCTTCAAGCAGCAGTTTTCTCTTACGGGCGTAAAGAAAGATGCCACTTTCGATATGTGGGTACTCGAAATGCGCAAAATATGGACGGAGGTTGGATTAGATTGAAAGAAGAAAATAAAGAAAAACCTGAAGTGCATATCGACTTGTCAGGCATACTGCGCGACGTACTCAATGACCAGAAGCAGTATTTCGCAATGCAGCATTACATAAGTCATCGCAGACTGTATGGAGAGATAGTAATTAATTTTATCTCTACTATGAGTATAAAAGACCAGAATATACTTCTGCGAAACTTAAAAGAGAATTCTCGCATATGCGAAGCTCTGTGCAAGAAGTATCATCTGGTACAGGAGGACGAAACAAATGGAGTTAACTGAATTACACAAACAAATATTCGATAAGCGTGTAAGTCCTCTTCTTATACTTACGGGCAAAGAGATCGGAGTGTTGGACATCTACCTTAAGAAATTGATAGATGCTTCAGGAAGAAAACCAGAGCACTCGGATACTGTATTGGAAGCATACCAGCGTATGGTCAAAAAGAGCATGACTGCTTCGCGCAGGTTGTTTTTAGTCAGAGGCGATGATGCTTTTATTAAGCAAGAGAAAGTATGGGCTCAGGTATTTAGTGCAGCAACAGACACCAATTCGCTCGTATTGGTATTACCTGTACTGGACAAACGCAGTAAGTTCTATAAACAGTACGCACATATGATCGTAGAGTTTGAGCCTGTTTCTCCTGGAATACTTTGCAAGTACGTAGAAACAGAGCTTCCGGGATTATCCACAAATGGAAAAATGAGATTAATCGAAACATGTGAATCGGACTATAGTCGAATACTTCTTGAGTGTGATAAGATTCGGCAGTACACAGATGCTCAAGATCCGACAGGGCATATTTCCACATATGATGATGTGCTCAAAGTGCTTATTGAGGACGGTACAATTTTCCAGCCGATTGGTGACATTACATTCAAATTGACAGATGCTATTCTTACGCGCAACTATAAGAACACAGGTAAGTATCTGCTTCAGGCCCGCAGCAAAGGAGAGCCAGAGATAATGGTACTCTCGATACTGTATAACTCTTTCAAGCAAATGCTTATGGTGCAAGGCTTAGGTCCAGACACTTCCGACGCATGCAAGCGCACAGGTCTTACTTCGTGGCAAGTGAAAATGGCCAAAGAGAAAATGGGTGCGTACACTGTCAGCGATCTCGTTCACGCTTTGAAAACAACACGGTTTGTCGAAATGGGAATTAAAACAGGACAAGTGGACGCAGATGTGTCCTTGGAGTATTTAATTATCAATGTGATGTAATGCTTCAGCCAAATGCTTCAGGGAGGTTTCATATGATAGAGAGAATATTTACGGCATTAGCAGTTACGTGGTGGGGTAAATTACTTATAATATTCTATTCTGTTCTACTGGGAATGTTCATAGGTATGTTATTTGTGATCGTATTTGCCTTATACTATAAGACAATAACAGGAGGTTGACATGGCAAAAAGAATATTAGCTTGGGAATGTAGATACTGCGGAAAGATAAAGAAAACAGAGATTATTTGTTTGCGACACGAGAAAGCATGCCTGAGTAATCCTGATGCTCATAACTGTCTTATGTGCGGTCACCATACAGGGCGCATATGTGACAAGAGAGGGTGTATGTGCTCTACCGCAGTGAGCGCGAAATGCGAACATTTTAGACCCCAGACAGAAGAGGAATTACTTAATAGTATTCGTATTTACACATCACCGATTGATAGTGTATAATGTACACATCGAGATATTAAGGAGGCGTGTATTCAAATGGCAGATACAAAGTTCAGACCTATTAAACCTAAGCAGCGCATGTTTGTTGAACTGATGGTTTATCAGGGACTCAAAATGGAAGAGGCATTCGCTCAGATGATGGGTCTTACTCTTACAGATGAAACACGTGACGATATAAAGACAAAGGCAGGTCGAGTATTTCATTCACGTGTTGTCTATAATTATTACAATGCGCTTATGGAGGAAGTCCGCGATAAGTCCGTGAAAAAGGGTGCATGGACTAAAGAGGTAGCGGAAGAGAAGTTAATGCGCCTTATTGAGCACGCTGAGGATGAGCTATACGGTACAAGCGGAAAACAACCGCAACGAATTACCTTAAGCCGCCTAAACGCTATCATACTACCTGCTAAAGAGCTCAATACCATGAACGGACTGAACACAACGACCAATGTAAATCTACAAGGAGAGATTGTCCAGATCATAGGCGAGGATAATCTATTAGATTAATTTTAGTCAAATAAAAAAGCACCCACCCATTACAGGCAGGTGCTTTTTTTTATGTGAGATAAACTTTATCCGTACCAATCTTGATGTATCGATCTTTCTTGAATTGGTACACTTTCTTCTTGAAAGATTTGCTTACATCCTTTTCCGTGAGTACACGCAGTAGAGCAGTTTCGTCTGGACACCATACGATATCTTCGATACCTATTACAGTATCTTCGTTAATGTCTATAATTTGCATGAACTCCGGACAAGTAGCAAGCGGGTCTGGGTCGTCAGGAATACAATCGTCCTCATCGTTATACTCCAGTTCATCCTCTACTACTGTACGTCGCTGACTAAAGAGCCATCGGATAATCCGGAACGGGGTTAAGAATATTAATCCGAGTAACCATAAGCAGAACGTACGAGCCAACGGGCTTACCCGTGAGCGATTACCATGCATGGTCAGTCGTCCTCATTCCCCTCGTTGAAACTGTCGTCTTCCAGTGCTGTCACGTTGATGGAATCCTCGTCGACTACAAGATAGTCAGGATCTGTGTCTATGTCGGTTTCCTGAACCATTTCAAGAGCCTGTTCTTCATTGTCTGCGTCAACCTGGACAGTGTATGTGAAATTCATTGTGACTTCGAATTTAGCCATTGTTCTCGACCTCCTCTACGACATCCGTGATTTTGTACTCGTCTGTGTGAATGATGCTGTGCCAGTTTAACCTGACATCAGCCCGGCTATATGCTCTGACTTTTTTGGTGTGCGTACCTTCGAAAGGAAAGTACCTGGACTTGTACGTGACGACAAATGTTTTGATAACTTTCTGCTTAGGCATTATGTTTTCCTCCTGCGCTCCTTATCTGGAGATAAGTAAGAAACTCTAGATACTCAATTGTGACTCCATAATCTGTGAACATATTAGCAGCAGCCACTTTGAATGCCATTTGTTTCTCTCCGTTCGTTACAGGTGTCCTATCGCTCTTGCTAAAATTGTGACATCCGTTAAGAGCATTTTTATAGAGCCTTTCCGTTTCTGCATAAACGAGCAGAGCAACGGGAGCATCCTTTTCTACGGCTAAGTCGATACACAGTTTCATCTTGGGCATCATTTCCCTGTACATTGCCATTCCTTCGATTGCATCATCGCCTGTTGCGTACCACGACATACATAATGGTTTGCCGTCTGTTTCTCCTATGAGTACGTACTTGACAGGATTTAATGAATACATTCTGAATCCATAATTGAGTGATTCGTAGGTTCTGCTTATGAGCATTTTATCTCCTCGATTTCTTTATCTGTAGGTAGGGTAGCCTTTAACACCACTGCACTCTCTCCTTTATACTTCCATGCGAAGTGCAGCATGTCGATTATCTTTGCCTTGTTGATAGCACACTTTCTGTATTTGTATTCGATACTGTACTTCTCCCAATACCAGGGCGTCGAAGTATACTGAATGAATACAGCAACAGGTAAGTCCTGTCCTTCATGTACAGGTGCTACCTTGATGATGACAGCAGGATTAGTTTCCTTGTCCCACATCTTGTTACTCATTTCTGTTCCTCCTTAATCTCGCCGTATACATCGTCTACATAGTACAATCCGGAAAAGCCATTAAAGACTGCGGTGTACCGTTTTCCCTTGTATTCAGCTATCACATTATTGCATCCGTTTTCACTGACAATTGTGACTTCATCTGTCCTGCCTAAGCTGTGAATCATAGCAGTTGCGCTCATAAATATAGTACCTCCTTTCTTCTGCGAATGTGGTAAATGTGCAGACATATACTATTCCTCCAACCGGCTTAGGTAGTTATGCGGGGACTCGTTCCATAACGAGCTTCATTGCAAGGTCCAAGAGTAGCGGTGCGTCCAGGATAGCCATGAACGAGTTTTCCTGCGAATTCTCTGTCTTGCGCAGCGGCTCTTTGTGAGTGGACATATCGGACACGGCGTTGATAAATCCCCAACCGGTTCCTTTAATGTTACCCAGATCGTCCATGTTCCAGGCCTGCTTCAATTGGCTCTGCAATAATTCCTGTGCGTCAATTTTGCGTTCTGTCATTTCCTCTGTTATAGGAAACATCTGGCTTGTAAGAATTTGAAAGTCCTTAGGCGCAATATGCACCCGAGTGAGCAGTTCAGCCTGGTTGTTAAGACTGGCCATGTAGTTGGTAGCAAGACCGAGTGTTTGACGTGCGACGTCCAGCTTGCCTGCGATGTTACCTGTGTGGCGTACATTCCACATTCTCTTGGCCCCGTTAAGAGCACAGTTGAGAGTGTTTTCACATACAACACGCACCGGCGTCATACAGACTTTCATGCTTCCAAAACCATCGTGGCAATTGGTAAGAACCATAAACGGCTCTACTGCATCTCCGAGGATAGTAGTGGTGGGCATTTTAGCGAGCATCCAGATACGCTTTCCGCTGCTAAGACTTCCAGCAGTTTCATACTTGACGCCTTCGCCAAGCAGTGCATCTGTAAAGTCGAACGCTTCAAGGTTCTGTACCGGTTTGTAACGACCTCCAACAACACCCAGCACCTTTTCATCGGAGCTACGAATGTTCATGAAGTATCCGGCTTTCTGGTCTTTGTAAACAATCTCTTCCTGGCGTACCTGCCAGTCAAGGCCTGCGATTTTAATAGCTTCTTCGCTGGAAACTGCTTCCTGGATAATTGTTCCAAGACCGTGCCACGGTGTGAGCCTGACGCTGAACATAGTTTCGATATTTGCACTCATGATATTTATCCTCCTATAATTTTGTTTAATTCATCTGCTTCTGATATGTTTAGTGAATACGAATGAATCGGAGGAATAGTATATGTCTACACATTTACGATGCTACAATTTCCTATCTTCGTTTAAGAGCACGACTGGCTTATTCATCTTATGCGTTAATCTGTTTTTTGGACAGCATATTCTTTCCATCGTTTAATCCTTGGAAGAATGTAGCAGCGTCCATTTCTGTAGTTCCAAAAGTAGAGTTCTTTGTCCGGAATCCAGGAGCGGCAGTTATGCGCTTCAGTTCCTGTGTCACGTCGGGCGGAGTAACAATCATGAGTGCTGTGCTCTGTTCGCCGAGAGCAATTGTTATTCCTTTGATAAAGCCCATGGCATAAGAATTAAATACTCCTTTAGTCGGAAGACCCATACCGTATGCCTTATTGTAATGTTTGTTACCCTCTTTGAGGATGAAAGCATACGCCATTTCAAACACTCCGCGTGCTATTTTAGCGTCGACAGAATGTCCAACGAATGTAATCCTCTTATTCCAAATGAATATTTCGCACTTGAAATTATGTGACAGTGCGTTGGCAAGAGGAATACGGAAGCCCATGTCCCACTTATGTGTGCAAACTTCCTGAGCGTATTCAATCTTATCTTCTTCGGTAAGTTCAACCTGTACATCGTACTTAGCCATCAGTTCCTGGGCCTTAAGAGTAGCAGCTTGGACCTCAGCTTCCGAAGCATTTTTGTTTCCGTCGGCAAGAGCAAGCAGTTTCTTAATTTTTTCGATTATGTTTTCCTTCTCCATGTCATTGCACCTCTTCTATTAGTAGAGTCGTACTCTTAAATGAAGCTAGGACCTGTGAACTGTGTAGGATAAACTTTCTTGTTCTATGTTTTATTTACTTTTCGTCCAGGTTGTGGTCGGCGGCTTCGGATATGTCGAAATACTGTAAATCCATCATATTCCGGTTCCAAAGGTGAAAGTAATAATAAGCAATTTCTTCCTGTTCTTCGTGGTAGAAGTCATCTTCTTCTTCATCGTACTCTGTTGTATGAACAGTTATACGCTTTTCTTCGAAAGAATCCTGTTCCAACCCCTCGCCGAATCCGTCTGAATACTGGCCCATGAGGTATTTAAGAAGCTCCTTGCTTTCTGCTGCATCCAGATTCCTCGATGTTTCAATTCGAGCAACGCTATGCATATAGTCCGCAGAATCAATCATAAGGCCAATCTTTATATTAGTTACGGCGGCGGCCAATGTGGTTGATTTGTCGATATACTCGGCAAGATTAAGCATCTTTTTATGCCCTTTCGAGTCTTCATCAACTTGGTGTTTCTTAATTAAATCGCTTATTTCGTCCAGGTATTCGCATACTTTTCCGTCTTTTAGGTGCTGATCACTGCTTCCATTTCCTATTCTTTCTAAGCAATCCGCTTGAATTGTGACAAGTACTGCACCTTTTACATAATAAATCATGTGTAAACCTCCTGTTATGTCTCGGTTTATCCGAGAATTATTTCCTTAAGAAAGTTTACCCTATACAATCCACAGGTTAAACATTTGATGCCTTGGTAACGAAATAAGAAGCTGAAACATTCCGATTGTTCTGTCTATTTTCGGTTTATGTTTTTACGCATTGCATCGCTCTGTGCGCGAGCAATTCCGAGATCAATTTTGTCTATAAAGAAGCGTGGTGTTTGTTTAGAAATAATTATTTTCCGATTATCTTTTACACGTACTGTTGGTTCCATAATTTACGTCGCCTCCGTGTCACTGCGGTTTCAGCTCCTTATTTCGCTACCAAGGTATCTATGTTTAATGTAGCATCGGATAGTACGTTTACAATCTGCAGGTTTCGGTAAACCTAATGCTTAGAATTATTGGTTTCCTGCATTTCGTATAAGTACTATCTATCGCTCATTTCCTCATGCACATTGGCATGGTTGTTGGCTCCTGTCGTCTATGACGAACTTACTTACTAGCCGCCTTCAATAACAGCGGATAGAAGAAGAGTATAAAGCGATCTCTATATTAAGTTTGCAAGATACGACGCGCTGGTAGGCTGCTTAGACGTTTTTGTGGGACAAACTGTGTAGTTACACAGCGTGTAGAACATAACGGAGAAAGGAGCACAGGTGGCGCTGTCACCATATACTATATGATGCTACTTTAATGATAACACAGGTGTTTCGAATCTAGTTAATGCGATTATCGAAGGATTACGTAATCGTTTATTACTCCTTGAATACTTCAGCCAAATGCTTCAGCTATAAGCTCTCAAACAAAAAGATAGAGCATTGCTGCTCTATCCTCTGTTGATTTATCTATATCTGATTGTGATTCCGATTAATTATTCGATAATCTCTCTTATTTCCAGAATGAATTTATGTGTCTCGTTTATTTCATCTGTTTTATAGTCTCTGTATACAAGATCAAAGGCACATATAGTTCCAAGATTGCTTATAACACCTGCACGTACTTCAGGAAGTACTGTTTCTTCTGTTTCTTCGCCGTCTCCGTCTTCTATAAAAACTGTCTGTTCCAAATCCGGATTCTCTGACAATGTCTCATTCAACCCGTATAGTGCTTCAAGTCCCATTCCATCCGACAGAAGAGAAAGGATTGAGGACATTATAGCGGCTTCTCTTTTTACAATAGCGTCCATTCTTGCCAGTCTTGCCAATTCTACGTGTAATTCTTCTTCTCTACTCATTTACTTGTCCTCCTTATTATTTCTTAAATCAATTGTCTCATCTTTGTCGTTTTCCATTTCTTTCTGGATAGACCAAAAGAACCAGGTAAGAAACAGTGCGAGTGCTGTACACATCCCAATAACAATGGCTATCTTTAACATATTAGCTTTCCTCCATGATAGACATAATGAGTAGCATTTCTGCAGGAACTTCATAAACATGACCTTTTACGAAAAGAGTATAGGAATCATCTTCGTATCTAAGTCCAATCATGTCGCCCATTCTGCCATGTTCGCCGTTTAATTCTGTCTTATTCCAATCTAGTGTGTAATAAATGTGAGTTACCTTTGTCTCGCCTACACCCCAATATTCTCTTGCATTCTCTTCCTTTGCTTCAAATAGTTCTATAGCTGTTTTTCTAAGGTTGACAGAGTCTTTCGCGGCAATTAAAGTGTCGTCTATTTTTGCTATGTTTTTCATATTAGTACCTCCTTTCCTTTTATTTAGATACTATTGACACAGGTGCGGAAGCAGACAATAGTACGCCTGCTTCCTGTTCTCTGTCTATAGGAACTTAGTTACAATAGTTGAGCACTTCTGCGGGCAATCCATTAAAGTCTACCATTTCCTTATCGGTAAAGCGTACACCTGTCATTGCCTCGGTTAATTTCTGTGTTTGTCGCATTGCCCATACAATTTCCATGATCTCTGCTTTTGTTTTTTCCATTTTCTTATTCTCCTTTATATTTTTTACATGAGATTTCTAATGTCTATGTTATTTCCAAACGAATCTTTCATTTTGGTTGCGGCAGGTTTTAATCGCATCATGTCCGGATAAATAGGAGTATTTTTTGCGGTGTCAAAAGCCTCTGCTACATCATCGCCCTCTACATCAAACTTGACTGTCATTGTGAGCTCTACTGTGTATTTCATTTTCTAGTCCTCCTTAGTAAAGATAAATGATTCTTCTTTTCCGTAAAGGCCTTGATGTTCGTCGTCATACTCTACACGTCCTGCGTTATCACTGTATTTATAGGCTAACATAATGACTACCTCCTTCTTATTATTTAGGATTAACTTATACCTTACTGTATGTATACAGTATAACATACATAAAATACATAAACAAGCATATTTATTTTTAGACTCCATTCAAGACGTGGTATACTAGGCACTCTTGAAACTTCGTAAATGCTTCAGGGAGAACGTGTGTGACAGAGAGAGTCTCCGAAAATGTCTGAGAATTTTTCTTTGCATTGCTGAAAAATGTTATCAACGTGAAAAACTCAACGCCTTTGAAAGAGAGAGAAAAGTGGCTCAAAAATCACAGAATCTACCTCTAAAGTTATCCACAGCCGGCCTAATAATGCAGTGCGGCGAGCACGGCTGAAAATGCACGCAGCGCAACAAACCGCATGCAGCGCAACAAACCGCATGCAGCACGCACGCAGCGCGGCGAGAATGGCGGGCTGTATTAATAGTATTGTAACGTGCGTATAATACATATTAAAACAACGGCGAAAATCCAATAAAAAGGTGAACGTACGAATCTCCAAATAAACAGGTCAAAAAATAAATTAAAAAGATTTATGAAAAACGCTTGCAAGTTATACATACACCTGTTATCGTGTTAATCATACAGTGTACTTTGAAACGCACCCACCAAAACTACCTGCATGCCGCCATTCGTAAAGTTGCATGCAGCACGCCGCCGAAAGCCGCGTGTCACCACCTAGGAGGTTTCACATGTCAAACTTAGTAAACGCCAACGCCACTCTTACACTTGCCGATCTCGTAGCTAACCAGCAGTCCGCCAGCAGTGCCGCCGCCTTTGTTGCCTACAATAGCAAGAAAACGCTCCTCGCTGCAAATAGTGTTTTCGCCGCCAATATCAACGCCAAGTGCATGGCCCAGTTAACCGCCCTCAAAAATTGTTTTGCTTTCGCCGCTCACGTCAGCCACAATTACCTTGTCATCACAATGTATTACAATGCCAGCAAATCGTACTCTTTCTACGTGCTGTCAACTGCAACGCTCGCCGTACAATCGTTCACCAGTATCAAAACCGCCAAGGCCGCCGTTATTACCGCAGTAGCCGCTGAAGCCACAGCAGACGCCGCCAAAGCTGCCACAGTCGTAGCCGCCGCACTTACAACGCCTGTCAAGCCCGCAGTTGCAGCGCCCGTCGTAGCACCTGCCAAACCTACCGCCAAGTAACTGCCAAAACATAGCCACATTAGGAGGTACCAAAATGAAACACATTTTACACGTATTTAGATTTTGGGCAGTAGAATTTTATTATGCCCTTACTGTCTAAAAAACCCAGTACACTGCAAAAAGTAGCACGCCACCAAGCGTGCTACTTTTTTTTATGGCCAAAACAGAGAACTGCATGCAGTAGCGAAACCATTACGATCTACGCCGAGATAGCGGCAGAAACCTGTATAACGCCCGCGACGGTAAAAGACGGGTATATTTATATGTATAACTTACATGCACCTTATAAACCAATCTCGTGCGTTCTACGGCTATAGCAATAGGTACAATCCACGTCATGCAGCGGAAAAGGCAGGGCGAAAGGCCGCGGCAGAGAAAAGGGTCATATACAGCTATAGCTGTATATACCAGTATAACTACAGATACAGCTACTCTACACACGACGTTGGTTGATACAGCTACGAAACCGAGCAGTAATACAAACATACCGCAGTTATACATACATAGCCGTATAACGCCTTGTGCGCGGTTGTAGCACTATACACGCATGCGAGCTGGTATGTATGTATTACAAACCAGCACGTCTACGTACTGCCTACACACTGGATCTACTGCATGCAAGCGCTTTACTGTGGAGATGCAGTGCACAAGACGCGCGTCTGCTATATGGACATGGATGTTATAGGTATCGTACTGTCTACCTACCTTAGACGCCGACGTCGTGGCACGCAGCGCCTGTCTATATAGATACCGCCATGCAGTTATACATACACCAATTAAATAAAATAACTATTTTGTTTAATTGATGTACGTTATACAGGCAAGAGTGCCATAGATAGGCGTTCTACTGCATGCTTATCTACTATAGGATATCCGTATTTATAGCAGTTATCCACATAATCCACAGGAGATACAGGCTACCTGTGTATAACCTTGTAAGACATGTGGATAACTGGTATCTAGATGTGGATAACCATGTAGCTTAGGCACCCATGCAGGTGTAGATGCGGAACACCGAAAATGAGGGTGATAGGGGGGTGGGACCGAGACGCGGCCGATCGGGGCGAGATAGTCCTTCACGATATATTCTCGAACATAAACCTCTCTCGGTAATTTTTTCTCGTATATATACCTGACCGAGTAATACTCGTATGTATAACGTAGAGGATTCCTCGGATGCTATTGTACGTATAACTGCGAGGAGTCTCTCGGTCCCAAATAAACATAAGAATTACTCGGATTTACTCTATACATAAAGGAACTAGATGCTATAATACGTATGAGGGTAGAGTTCTTCTCACTTCGTTCGCCCCCGGAAAAAATTTGGGTCCTCATAAAGGAGTATAAGAGTATATGTTCAATATAGAAAGAATGAAAGAGCAAGGGTTCGATGATAGTTGTATTCAGATATGCGAGAAGATAAACGCGAACAACGACAAGAAGAGTAAATGCACAGGACATATATTCAATGTACAACCTAATAAGACATTTCGGTTTATTTGCTCGGTGTGCGGATACGAGTGCGATAACTCTTATTATTTAGGATACATCGACGGCAAGCGACATGAGTATCAAATGGAAATGCAGCAGCAGGTACAACCGCTAGATAGCGAGGATTAATGCAGCATGGCGATACGGATTAATCTTCCACAGACCATCGGCAAAGGGTATTGTGTTTATAAGCACACTACACCATCAGGTAAACACTACATCGGAATAACTCGACTTAGTCCTAATATAAGGTGGGACGGAGGACGAGGATATAACGAACAGGTGTTTGGTCGTGCTGTGCTAAAATACGGTTGGGATAATATATCTCACGAAATACTGGCACAGGATCTTACAAAAGAAGAAGCATGTAGACAAGAACAGACATTCATACAGCAACTCAATACACAGCATGTGAACTATGGTTATAATGTATCAAATGGAGGAGAGACTAATTCAATGTCTCTTGAAACCAGAGCTAAACTAAGCGCAGGAAGAATCGGAAGAAAGTATCCTAATACATCAGCTACCAAGATGGGGCATACTGTAGATACTATCACTCGAGATAAAATAAGGGAAGCAGTTAAACAGAGATGGGCTGAAGGATGTTATCCTCCTAAGATATGTAAAGAAGAAACAAAACAAAAAATAAGAGCAGCTAATTTAGGTAAGGTGTTGTCTGCAGAGACTAGACAAAAACAGTCTGCTGCATTGCGTGCAAATCCTCCTGTGGTTAGGAAATGTGTTTGCGTAGAAACTAATCAAGTATTTAGTTCTTGCGCAGAAGCAGAAAGATTTACGGGACACATGAATCCGCAGACAGGAAATATCAATGCGTGCTGTAGAGGCGATCAAAAGACAGCTTACAAATTAACTTGGAGGTACGCTTAATATGGCTATAAGAGTGAACCTCGTAAACACTGTTGGCAAGGGGTACAAAGAATTTTGGAACTTTAGAGGTCGTTACAGATGTCTAAAAGGCGGGCGTGGTTCTAAGAAGTCCTGCACTACTGCATTATGGTATATATATAATATGATGAAGTATCCTCTCGCCAATACGGTAGTCGTGCGTCGATACTTCAATACTCATAGAGACTCGACATTCGCGCAGTTGAAATGGGCCATAGGTAGATTACGTGTAAAGCACTTATGGAAAGCGACAATGAATCCTCTCGAATTAGTATACCTGCCCACAGGACAGAAGATAATATTCAGAGGTTTCGATGATCCGCAGTCCATTACTTCTATAACAGTTGAAATAGGATTCCTTTGCTGGGTATGGATGGAAGAAGCATTCCAGATGTCCAACGAAGAAGAGTTCAACAAACTCGACTTGTCTATTCGTGGCGCTGTCCCCGAAGGATACTTCAAACAGATAACCTTTACATTTAACCCCTGGTCAGAAAATATATGGATCAAAAAGAGATTCTTCGATGCGTACGATCGCGGAGAGCGTAAGAACTTATTATGCTTGACTACGAATTACATGTGCAACGAATTCTTGGATGCTGCGGACATAGAAGTATTTGATGAGATGAAACTTAAGAACTCCCGGCGTTACTTCATCGAGGGATTAGGCGGCTGGGGTATTGCGGAAGGACTCGTCTTTACCAACTGGCAAGAGCTGGACTTCAACATACAAGAGTTCAGGAACAGAACAGACAAACACGACCGACCCTACTTCCAAGAACTGTTTGGACTGGATTGGGGCTTCTCAAATGACCCGAATGCTATTATAGCAGTCATGGCGGATCCTAGAAAGAAAGAATTGTACGTATTCAAAGAGTCTTATAAGTATAAGATGACAAACGATATGATCGCTAAAGAAATCCAGGCCATGGGCTTCGGTGGTTGCTTAATTACAGCAGACAGCGCAGAGCCCAAGTCAATCGAAGAGGTTCGTGTTGCAGGCATACAGAGAATACGTCCTGCTAAGAAAGGGCCAGACTCTATCCATGCCGGTATACAGAAATTGCAGGACTGGAAGATATTCGTACATCCTTCGTGCCCTAACACTCTAGTCGAGTTAAGTAACTATATTTGGGACAAGGATAAAGACGGCAGAGTGCTCAACGAACCTGTAAACGAGTATAACCATCTTCTCGACGCGATGAGATACGCATCTGAGAAATTGAACATGAATAATTTCAGCTTCTAAGGGAGGTAGACATGAAAGGCTATATTTATCGCCTCACTAATACACTGAACAATAAAGTGTATATAGGACAAACGATTGATCTAGATAGACGATATAAAGAGCACATATATTACAGTGAGCATAATTCACCTATGCAAATTCATGCTGCTATAAGGAAGCACGGAATCATTAATTTTAGATTTGATGTTATTCATACTGTTCAAGGAGAAGAAGACGAAGTTAAACTCAAACTGAACATGCTAGAAAGTCAAGAAATTCTTGCCCACAATTCTTATAAGATCGGATACAATGCATCCTTAGGAGGAGAAGGAAATTACGGACTTGTTCATTCCGAAGCCTCTAGAAAGATTATAGGCGAAAAGAGTCGTAATCGTTCTGCTGAAAGTAATAAGAAAATAGGAGACGCAATCAGAGGAAGAATTATGCCCGAAAGTGAAAAACTAATGAGAAAAGAGATATGCAAGAGAGCATCTGCGGCTAGATGGCCTAAGTAACCACCTAATGGATAGCATGCGTTATGCTACCGAGAAGTTGTCTATGAACAACTTTTCCTTTTAGTCTTTATATTTGTCGATATATACACTATTAAAATCTTTAACAGTAATGTATAATTAAAAAGATAGAGTAATCGCAATCACAGGAGGCGCTGAAAGCATGGCTAAGGGTAAAACAACACCTACCTTATTCCCAGACCGGGTTTGGACAGTAGACACTTACGCATTGCACAACGAAGCTATGCGAGCAATTGAGGTAAGGTTACAAGACGAGAGGGATAAACGCCATTCTGAGGGCAATGAATTAAGAGCTATGGCACTAAAAATTAAAGAAACCGCTGATGAAAAAGCTCTGGAACTCGCAAGGGAAGCCCAGATTTACAAGGACGCACGAAACGAAATCATGCGAGAGCAATCACTCAAAGATAACGGCATCTATGCAACTCGTGACGACTTAGCAAGTGCTATTCAGGAAATACGCTCCGCTTTGCAACCATTATCGGACTACATAACCGGTCAGCGTGGCGGTGCTCAGGCAGGACGGGCAACAAAGGATAACGGGTTTAAGATTATAGCGGCTATCTCTTCAATCTTGGCTATTCTTGGCGTGTTTGCGGCTGTAGTAATGGCAGTTATGAAATAAGAAAGACGAGGGTGATAGACAATGGCATCATTTTGGTTTGGAGAAACGGAGACCCAGATCATATCCAGACAGATAGCAGACACCTCCAACTCAGGTCAACCTCAGATGGATTTTATCTCTACTGTAATCAAAGAGTATGAAGCTAGTCCTTTTTATAAGTTCATGGCCGTTGCTCAGAAGTACTACAGCAATGAGAATGACATCCTTGGAAACAAGCGCAGCGTAATCGGTAAGGACGGAGACAACAATCCTATTCTTATAGAGTCACAGCTTCTCGCCAACAACAAACTGGCGCACAACTTTATGAAGAAGTTGACAAGACAGAAGATAGGATACATGCTGGGCAAGCCTTTTGGTCTATTCTCTAATAAACAAGATGACCCGCATGCCAATGAATTCTTCGATCTTCTTAAAAACAACTATTTCGATAAAGACTTCTTCCGCTTAATAAAGAACATCGGTCGTGACGCTATCGTTAAGGGTCTCGGCTGGATGCTTGTTTATTACGATGAGCAAGGTAGCTTGCGTTTCAAACGCTGCGAGCCCGAAGAAGTTATTCCTTTATGGGCAGATTGCGATCATACGGAACTAGACGCTGTTATTAGGCGCTATCAGATTGAAGTGTATAAAGACAGCGGTAAGCAGCTTGACAAGTATGTAGACTACTACACGCACGAAGGAGTATACCATTATAAGTACGACAAAGACGGCAAGATGAGTGTTAACCCAGAAACAGAAGCACTCACTTGTAATTTCTATGTCAAGACACTTCCTACAGACGGCATACCTGTTTCAGACAAGGGCGTCAACTGGCTTAAGATTCCTTTTATTCCTTTCAAGTACGATCCAGACGAAAGATCTCTTCTTACGCGTGTTAAATCTCTCATCGATGACTACGACTCAAAGACATCCGGCGTGTCCAATGCCATTGATGATTTCCCGAATTCTATCACCGTTGTTAAGAACTATGACGGAGCTTCTAAAGAAGAGTTTGTTCATAACAAAAATCAGTACCGCACCATATTCGTACAGGGCGACGGAGATGCTTCTTCCCTTGAGACTAAATTAAACATTACAGAAGTAGATGCGCACATTCAAAGACTGCGTGTCGACATATACGAATTCGGCCAGGGAGTAAACACGGCGGATAAAGATATTAGAGATACTTCCGGTGTAGCACTACGTTTCATGTATGCTGACTTGGACATGGACTGCATTGACTGGGGCAATGAAACAGAGTGGTCCATTATGCTTATGACATGGTTCATACAGCAGGATCTTATCGCCAAAGGTAAGGGCGATTTCCAGGATGTCAAATATGATGTAATGTTCAACACGGACATTATCATAAATGAGACAGAAACTATAACCAACTGCTTCACAAGCAACGGTATTATATCCGGTAAGACAATTGCAGAGAATCATCCTTGGGTTACGAATGCTGCAAAGGAACAAGCACAGATGCTCACCGAACAGGGTGATGTACTTGATCTGGAAAGTGAATACGGAACAAAAACACCCTCTTCGCCCGCCACAGGGCAGCAGGCTAAAAAGTCTACTAAGTAAGGAGAAGCCATGAAAGATTTATCTTATTGGCAGCAGACATCCATATCCCGTATAGTAAGCTCTGAGTATTCCGTTCTGGCGTACGAAGAGCTTTTACTACAGGCGTACTCTGTTGCTCTCATTAACATTAAGAAAAGTATAAATGTATTCTTTGCGAAGTACACAGAGGACATAGAGATTCCCAGTGCGGATGAAACAAAGCCTTCGTATGTCAAGAAGATTCCGTATGCCAGTGTGCGCAAACGTCTCACGGACACGGAACGCAAGGATCTGAATGTGATGCTACGCGAATGGTATAAAGCAGCTATGGATCTCGGCTTATCTGCGGAATACAAGAAGTTCCTGCAAGCATTAGGCGAACAGAAATACATCACAAGACTCGAGTATTTAGAATCCAGTATTCGATATGAGATTGAGACAATGAAACAGAAGCAGCACGATGATTTTGTTCCTGTAATGCAGCAGAATTATATCTACGCCTACTATACTTCTTATTACACTACTTATATAGGAATGGAATCTGCTGCTCCGCTGGAGGTACTGGAAGCGCGTAACGTGGAGGCTGCTATAAAGACTAGATGGAATGGAAAGAACTTCAGTGATCGCATATGGCAGGACAAGGCGAAGCTGGTTGATACTCTCACACGTATTCTTCCTCGGTCCTTTTCACAGGGCTTCAACGGAGACACGTTAGGTGACTTACTTGCTAAGGAATTGAATGTTTCGAGGAACGCAGGACGCACGCTGGCACGCACCGAAATTAATCGCATGTGCAATCAGGCTTCTCTCGACATGTACAAGGCAATCGGAATTAGGAAGTATCAGTTTCTTGCTACACTGGACATGCGAACCTCTGATATATGCAGAAGCCTGGATCAGTTTATAGGCCTTGTGTCTCAAGCAGTTGTCGACGTTAATTATCCTCCCATGCACCCTAATTGCAGATCTACCACTGTTCCTTTCTTCGAGGAAGATAAATCTACTCCTCCCGAGGAAAGAATAGCAAGAGACGAACAAGGAAGCAATATCCGAGTACCTCGTAGGATGTCACAAGAGGATTGGATAAATACGTATGTACCAGAGGCACAGAGAGCTGATTTACTTAAATTCAAAAAGAAGTACGGAAATCCACCAGAATAGCAGAGTATCTTCTTTACAAACATTTTTAGATATACTATACTGTATCTATACCGAGACATCGAAAGATGTCTAATCAATCAGGGAGAGCCTATAAGGCACGCCGACTCCCGTAACAAGGCGAATTGAGAGGAGAATTATCATGGCACTAACAAAAGAGGACTTGAAAGCAAAAGGGTTGACCGACGAACAGATCACATTTGTACTCGCGGAACACAAGACATCACTGGACGGGAACTATGTACCGAAGGCTACGTTCGACACGGAACGTGAAACGGTAAAGACCTTGAAAGCAGACATTGCTGCACGCGATACACAGATTTCGGATCTGGGGAAATTCAAAGGAACAGCTGAGGACCTGCAAACCAAGGTAACTAAGTTGGAAGCCGACAACAAGATCGCCGCAGACAAATTTAATGCCGATCTTGCTAAGGTACAGACAGACAGTGCAATCCGCGCTGAACTTGTTGGAAAGGTTTATGACCCCGATGATGTTATTTCCAGAATCGACGCTACTAAAATTGTTGTCAAGGATGGTAAGGTCGTATCCGGATTGACAGAAATCTTAGATCCTCTCAAAGTCGCCAAGCCGCATTACTTCATTGCGGACAAGACGGACAATGGCACTCCCCCTGGATGGTTGTTTGGAAAAACTCCTCCTTCAGGTGCTGACGCCAAGGACAAAAATCCTGACAGTGCTGAATCGTTTGGCACACAGCTTGCTAAAGACAGAGCAACGTCTGCTGCGTCTGCTGTGAAGGCTGTCGATAACTATTTCAAGTAAAAAGAATAAAAGAGGAGGTAATCACAAATGATCGAACACAACACACAGAGTTACGCTACTTCGAAAGGCATTCTTGCTTTCCCGGATCACTATGTAGCAATGCCCCAGGCTTTTGCCAAAGACCATTCTCTCGCCGTCGTCATTGAAGGCCGAAAGATTATCAAGGCAGGAACCATTTTCCCTGCTAACGATGGAACCGCAATTGGTGTCATTTTTAGCGACTTGGACGTAACTGACGGAGATCAGAATGGTGCTGTCATCATTCACGGATTTATCAGTACCGCCAAGATGCCCGTAGTGCCGGCTTCTACAGCCGTTGCCGCTCTCAAGGGAATATTCTTCCTTCCGCTGTTCGCCACTACAGCTACCATTTCTGCACTGGCTGTCGCAGCTATTGCAATTGGAGCCGCGTCTGGTTTGGTCTATCACACAATCGTAAAGGCTGTCGGGTCTAAATTTAGACCGGAAGCTGCTACATTGAGTAACTGGACTTTCGTAGGCCAGGCTACCAATAAGGCTGCTGTCACTGCCATCGTCATTTCGGACGACGGAACAGAAGCTGACCTTACCATCACATTATCCGCCACAGCCGTTGCTGGTAGCACTACTGCTATTCCTGCCGCGTCTGTCATGTCGCTCGGAGTTGCACCTACCGCTGCTGCTACCGTTGCTACAGTAGCATAAGAGAGAGGGGAGAGTTACACAATGGCCAAATCAATTTTTGACATGGTTAATGCGCAGGCGCTGAGTGCGTACTACACAGAGATCGAATCCAACAGAATCCCGCTCTTGGGAGAAGCTCTGTTCCCAGCTGAAAAGAAAATGGGACTGAAGCTCGAATGGATCAAGGGTTATGACTCACTTCCTGTTGCTCTCATGCCGTCTGCATTTGACACGAAGCCTACGCTGCGTGACAGAGGCGGAGTCAGCATGGAAAGCACCAAGATGCCTTTCTTCCGTGAAGCAATGAGATTGGGCGAGCAGGACAGGCAGAATCTTCTGATGTTCATGGAGGCAAACTCGAACGCTTACGCCAGAGAGGCCATCACGAGGATTTTCGACGACACCAAGGGCCTGATCGACAGCGCAATGATTACTCCGGAGATTATGAGATTCAAACTCATGACCAATGGCGCATTCACAATCGCTTCTCCTCAGGAAAAGGGTATTGTCGTGTCTTACGACTACAATTATGACCCTTCCGGAAAATGGGCTGCGGCCAACAAGACCACACTGCTTACGACCACACGCTGGTCCGATCATGCAAACAGTAACCCTGTTGCAGACATCCTGGACATGAAGCGCAAGGCAAAGCAGAAGGGCATTACGCTCACTCGTGGTGTTATCGGCTATAATACCTGGCTTGACATCGTGTCCAACACGAAGATCAAACTCGGTATGTATCCCATGGCTGCACAGGCTGCCAATGTTATCGTCACAGACGACCAGATCAAGACATACTTCGAGTCCCTTACCGGAATTAAGTTTCAGGTATATGACAAGATGTACAAAGACCTTGACGACGCGGAACAGTACTTCTATCCGACACGCGGATATTGTTCTCTGTTCCCCACCGGCAATCTCGGCAAGACCTGGTACGGCACTACTCCTGAGGAAGCAGATCTTATGTCCGGTAATACTCTTGCTGATGTACGCATTGTCAATACAGGTGTTGCAGTCTCTACGGAGAAAATTGCACTTCCTGTTAACGTCATCAACTGGGTATCGGAAATCGTTCTGCCGTCTTTCGAGAATATGGACCGCGTATACAATCTTGTATACGTAGCGGACTAATAGGAGGAAGATACAATGGCAAAGGTTAAATTCGTGACCGAGGTGAAATACAACGGAGTCAAGTACCCCGCACACACTGTCTTCGTAGCAGCAGATGAAGATCTTGCTTCTCTTAAACAGAGTGGGGCAATTGTAATCGAGGATGCTACAATAGTTGAATCGATTGCAGTACCTGCGCCATTGGAAGCACCTCTGGTTGAACAGGGGAACACTTCTGAAGAATCAGAAGAAGGACCTGCCAAACAGGAAGAGAAAGTTCCTGTTGAACCCGTAGCAGACATCACCAAGATGACTGTTGTGGAGTTAAAGAGCCTCGCAAAGGAAATGGGTGTCGATATTAAGGGAGTAGAGAAAAAGGCAGAAATTATAGCTCTCATCGAAGAGTCTGTATAAGCCTTAATCTCGGAAGGAGCAGTTCATGGAGCAGTCGGAACGTGTAGCATTTGTACAGAAGAAGATAACTACTTTCACAACCACTGAAGATATCGTTGTAGATGCCTTAGCGGAAGTGGAGCAGTCCATCAAAAACTACTGTGCAGTAGCTACCGTTCCGGATGCTCTTCATTTTGTTTGGTGCAGAATGGCTGTGGACCTAATTACCTTTGATCATGAAATGGCAACTAAACCTGACGATGTTCTAGATGCTTTTGACGCCAGTGACGTGTCTACTATAAAAATGGGCGACACAACAATCTCACTGGGAGACAAGTCTCGCAGCAATCAAAGAAGTCGCGTACTGCAAAGCCACCAGTCCAACTTAGATGATATTGTTACGAATTTTCGTGCGCAGTTGAATTTATATCGGAGGATATGGTAATGAAGTTAGGCGGCTTTTCTACTATCTTGGAATCGATGATGACAGACACAATGAATGTATTTAGATATGCTCACGCGTCTGCTACAAATGGTTCTACCAACACTACACTACCAAGCACTCCGACAATAGCGAACGCGCCTTGTCGGATATCTTTTATCAGCGAAGAAAGTCCGAAAGACGCAGCAGTAGATTCAACTCCTGTCATGACAACTCCTAAGCTGTTTTTTAAGGCATCGGCTGTACTTCTTGTAGGTGATTATGTTATAGTTACACGTAAGACGGACGCCGGAGATGTCTTAGCAGTATACGAGGGTCAAATAGGATTACCTGCTAAGTATGTCACACACCAAGAGGTACTATTTGTAGTCCAAGGAAGTGCGTAATGGGAAGTTCATTCGATTACAAGGGTCTTGTAAATTACACCAACAATTTTAAGAAGATGTATTTTGACTTTGATCGATGGATTTTTTATTTCTTAATGAATGAGGGCATGCGCTTTATAGCGGATGTCAAGCGCAGAACTCCTGTCGACACAGGTAGCCTAAGGGGTGCATGGACTCTCGAAACTGTAACAAGACGCGGAGATGAATTGTATTGTTGGTTTTCCAATCCGATGTACTATGCAGATTTTGTAGAGTACGGACACGCCAAACCTTATCGGTCAGGTGCAAAAGAGGGAAGTGACGATTGGGTAGACGGATATTTTATGATGACAGTAGCACTAGATGCAGTATATCGTAAGATGCCCGCTCAATTCAACACAGAACTTCGAAAATTCTTAATGACATTGGGGACATTGTAATGGCAGCATTAACAGGGGAAGAAGTAATCAACAGCTTAGTCACCAAAATCCGTGCCGCATTTACTACGGTACAGATTGCTGCAATTTATCAAGATAAACCCCGTCAGGGTGTTGTAAAGCCGTATGTTTTCCTGCATCCTATAAATACAGAACACACGAATCAAATGCGTGGATCGGCCCTACAGGACTACATGTTAGCGATTCGTGTTCATCCGCTCGCCACTTGCAACGATGTTCAGACATGGGCAAGAGGTATAGCACTCAAGTTGGTAGATGCTATCAACGTAATAACGGTCTCTGGTCAGCAAGTGAAATCACGCACGCTGACATGGAATGTACAAGACGATGTATTAATAGTACTCGTCACGTATCAGTATCGAGTCAGGGTCGTGCCTACAGTCCAGACTGACATGGGGACAATAGAAATAAAAGAAAGGGTGAAATAATATGCCAGCAGGTGGAACTTGGACCGCTCAGAACAAACGTCGTCCGGGCGCATATATCAACTTCGCGTCCGTACCTAAACCCACAGGCATCACAGGAGACAGAGGTATTATAACTGCTGCGTTTCCGATGACTTGGGGTCCTACAGATAGACTGATTTCTCTCTTGAACGAGGAACTTACCAATGGTAAGAGTCAGGCTAAAGTGGGTTGCACTATTTCAGACATCTCCGCTTCTCTTCCTTTCCGTCTCGCATTAAGCGGATGCAGCAAGGCTCTTTTGTTTAGAACGGACATGGGTGGCGTAAAGGCTACAGGCGTACTGTTAGCCGACTCACTTACCGCCGTCGCTAAATATACAGGCACTACCGGAAACACAATTACGGTAGCAATTGTAGCGGATAAGCCTACTGCCGGACTGCATGAAGTTCAGGTGTATGTCGACTCCAAACTCAAGGAAGCCTTTACGGTTTCCGCAATGGCAGACTTCTCAGATATCGAATCTGAGTGGGCGGATTTCGTCGTTGCCGGTACTCCTGCCTCTACTGTTATTCCTGCACTTGCCGGAGTAACACTTCAGGGTGGCACAAACGGAACTGTCAGCACAGCTTCGTATACTCCTTACCTTGCTCTTGTTGACACAGAGATTTGGCAGTGTATGGCTGTCGAGAGTGTTGACGCTGCTGTTCCTCCGCTCATCGCAGCGAAGATTGCTACGCTTCGTCAGAATCGCGGCAAAAAGGTTCAGGCTGTTGTATACGATTACAACACAGCTGACACAGAGGGTATTATTTCTGTCAAACAGGGTTTCAAGACTCCTGATGACACTGTGACACTCGCACTGTTTCCGATCTGGGTAGCCAGTATTACAGCAGGCTCTGCTATCAACGTCAGCAACACGGCGCGTGTTATTCCTGAAGCATACGAGATTACGAATCCTATCGCTGAAGATGCGATCGCCGATCAGCTTGCTCTCGGTCATTTCGTTCTCAGTTACAGACAGGACGGCGCAGTCTGCGTAGAGCAGGACATCAATTCTCTTCATACGTTTACACCTGACAAGGATGTAGCGTTCTCGAAGAATCGCGTTATTCGTTGTTTGGATTCCATTTCGAACAACACGTCATTAATCTTCGCTCGGAATTATCTGGGCAAGATTGACAATAACGCTATCGGTCGCAACACATACAAAGCGGAGATGATTTCATTCTTCGACAAGTTGCAAGAGGCCGGTGCTATTCAGAACTTTGGCGGATCCTCTGACATTACGATACTGCCGGGCGAAGAGCTCGAAGCCGTTGTCGTCGATCTCGCTATCCAACCTGTTGACAGCATGGAGAAATTGTACATGACTGTTAACGTAAACGCGTAAGAGAAGGGAGTGAGTTAGATGTTCCTTAAAGCAGGCGATACTATTTCTGGTCAGGAAGCAATTGCTAGAATGACCATAAAGAACCCGGATGGTACTTCCACTATCGAAGATATGTTCTTCGCTAAGAAGTTGGAAGGCACTTGCAAGGTTAACAAGACGGCTATTAAAACTCTCGGCAAACGCGGAGAGCAGAATAAGCCGAACAGCTGGTCTGGTTCAGGCTCGATGACCATTTACTACGTAACAACACTGTTCCGTAAGATGATCGTTCAGTACATCAAGACCGGTATCCCCGTGTATTTTGACGTCATGGTAACAAATGAAGACCCGGCAAGTTCAACAGGGAGCCAGACCACGGTTCTAAAAAACTGTTCTCTTGATTCGGTAATCATTGCCAAGTTCGACGTTGACTCAGACGTACTGGATGAAGATCTCGATTTCACATTCGACGATGCTGACATCCTGGACGAATTTGTCGCTCCGCAGCTTAGTAACTAATTAATCTTAAGGAGGAAATAATACCATGAACAAGTTACAAGAATTCCTGTCCAAGCAAGACATTTCGACTATGACACAGACACTCAACATCGGTGGGCGTCTCAAGGACTTCGAGCTCACAGTAAAGCCGCTTCAGGGTTCACAGTACAATGATTATCAGAAGCTGTGTATCGAGAATGCTGCCAGTCAAAAGAAACGCAGTTTCAACACCAAGAAGTTCAATGAGCTCATTGTTATCAATTGCACAACCGAGCCCAACTTCAAGGATGCAGACTTCCAGAAAGCAAACGGCGTACTCGACGGCGATGCTGCCAAACTCATGTACAAGGTATTGCTTGCAGGAGAAATCAGTTTCCTCGCTGAGAGTATTCTTAAACTGTCCGGATTCGACAGAGATATCGAAGAGGAGATGGACGAAGTAAAAAACTAATGGCGGAGAATGACGGCGACACTTGGTATTGTTTCTATGCTGTAATGAAACTTAGATGGAAACCTGCCGAGTTCGCCTTCCTTTCTCCGCAAGAACGTGCTCTTATGTATGCTTTTATAGAAGAAAGAGTCGCACAAGAGAAAAAAGAAAGTAAAAAAATTAAGAGCTCAAGAGGCGGGAGGAAATAAGTAATGGCAGCTATACGTAATTCGATAGTACTCCAGGACCAAATGTCTCCCGTCTTTCGTTCTATCATTAGAACAATGAATGATACTCTTAAGATGATGCAGAAGATAGATCAGCAGACTAATAAGAGTTCACACAAGAAAGCCTACGCAACAATCGAAAGAGACATTGCGCGTTCCAACAACGAACTTACCAAGATGCAGAATAATTTAGCGCGGGCAGCAACAGGTGCTGAAAAGGTAGCAGGCGCTACCGGCAGGATGTCCAATGCTATGCAAAAGGTAAGTTCAGGTGGATTTAATCTCGTAAATTTCGCGTCAGCGTTATATATAGTCAATCAAATTAAGGATTCTCTTGCAAGCATTATGGCATCCCCTGACTTAGCCCGTGCTACACAGGCGAGATTAGGGCTATTTAACGAATCACAGTACACACCGGAACAATTGTACGGTGGCGTATATCAAACGGCTATCGGCACGAGAACCGGGTTAGAAGAAACAGGTAACTTAGCTACACGTATTCTTATATCGGGTGCCATGACAGGCGAAGGGTCTGCTCAGGGTGCTATCGATATGACCGGCATTATAAACAAGGCTCTTGTCGCAGGCGGCGGTACTTCTGATGAAAACAGACGTGCTTTACTCCAGTTGTCACAAGGTCTTGCTTCTGGCGTATTACAAGGCGATGAACTTCGTGCTATAAGAGAGCAAACTCCTTATTTAGCGAAGGTAATGGCAGAAGGTCTCGCTAAAACAGAGCCCGAAAAGTTCTCCGGTATAGGTATTGGAGATCTTAAGAAATTAGGTGCGGACGGCGAACTCACTGCTGCTCGACTTCTTAACGCTTTCAAAGCAATGGAACCTGAGATAGATGCAGCATTCGCCAAAATGCCCAAGACGTTTGGACAGGCTATGCAGCAAGTAACCTCGGTGTGGGATTACTTCTTATATCAGATGTCAATTGGCGACGGAGCACTTGCAAAAGTAAATGCTAAGGCCTGGGAGTTTGCAAACTTTCTCGCATCTGATAAAGGTGCTACTATGCTCAACGACATAGCTAACGGACTAAACGTAATGGCCAATGTCGCAATATGGGCAATAGACCAGATTGTAGCGGGCGTACAATGGTTACAGGAGAACTCGGACGTACTTGCAGGTATTATGACAGGACTTGCTACCATAGCTATTATTTCTGCAGGCGCTACGGCGCTTGCCTGGCTGCAAGCCGCGTGGCCCATACTGCTGATAGCTGTTATAGTGGGTGTACTTGTCTACGCGCTTCTGCAGGCAGGAGTAACTATGCAGCAGATAGTAGGTGGCTTCGTTGGCGGCATTGGATTTGTCGCTGTTGTGCTATATGATGCAGTCATTTGGATAATCACGATAGTATACTGGTTGCTCGCTATTATCTTAGACGTCTGCAATATCATAATAACAGTAGCCGTACTTCTTGTGCAGGCTCTTCTACAGTTGATGATCTGGCTAGGCTTGGGTATATACACAGTTTTACAGATGGTAGTTACCATTGTCATATCTGTAGCACTGGCAATATTCGGAGTATTTCAAGGACTTATCATCGGCCTATACGCAGTCTTTGCAGGATTAGGCGAAGCCGTTCTTGCTATCATGTGGTTAATAGCCTCTGCTATTGATGCTGTATTTGGATCCAGTTTAGCTGATGCTGTGTCCGGATGGATGGAGGGCTTGGGTAAGTCTGTACTCGACGTAAGTGCTACACTTAATCCCGACAATACATTTGATAAAATTGGAGACCAGTGGCAGACAGACATGACAAATATCGGCAACACTTGGAAGCGCGATGACATGGATTTAATTAATGGTCCTATGCAAGACGTGATTACAGCTTCTAAAGATATGATGCTTGATCCGACTATGCTGGACCCTTGGGCTATGGGCAATACTAAAAATCCTATGGATGCTTGGAACGCAGGCAACACATGGGGAGACGATATGGTCACTAAAATAGGTGAAGGATTAACAGGTGTTCCGGAAATGGGCGCATGGGATCCGAACTCTGTTGTAATGGGCGGCGGTTCGTTGGATGATGTAGGATCTGTTGGCAGCATAAAGAGCGACGTAAATATTTCAGATGAAGATATACAGATGCTCAAAGATGTAGCAGCACGCGACTTCTTACTCAACTTACAGACAATTACGCCTAAGCAGATAAATAATTTTGGAGATGTAAGAGAAACTGCCGACATGGATGCTATAATGAATAGATTAACAGACATGACAGAAGAAGCTCTTGCTACTTCTCTTGTAACTTCATAAGGAGGTATGAAATGGACTTATCACAAAGTAATCAATTCGCAGGTCCTCCTAAAACAGATAGAAGAGATGGCGCAATGCAGGACATCGGCTTTTTCTTTGAATTTGAAAATCGTATAATTCAACTTCCTATCAACCCAGAGAAGTTAGAAGTAAAGTACAAGGGTAACAACAAGACATCAGAGATAATCAAGTTGGGTGAAGTTAATGTTCTTAAAGATAGGAAATTAGCTGACATCCAATTTGATTGTTTCTTTCCGCACGGCACATGGTTTCCGGGTATACGTACCACAGGACAGTTTGAAGATGAATGGTTCTACAAAGACTACTTCAACACTGCAATGCTGAATAAGAAACCGCTGCGCTTTATTGTTACAGGTATCAATGTGAATATGCTTGTATCTGTAGAAGGGTTTACGTATTTTCACCAAGCAGGAGACCACGAAGATGCGTACTACACACTCGACTTGAAAGAATACAAACCTTTTAAGATAACAGAGATTGTAATTCCTGTTCCTGTTGAGGCTGTTGCTCCTGTTGTAGCACCTGCGCCTGTTTCTACTCCTCCAAGAGCGGACACGAATATTGTTATAGGAAGCACAGTTATTCTCAATGGTCGAGTACATTACGACAGCTACGGAGCTAAACCAGGTAAGACATTCACAAACTATACAGGTAAGATCAACTTAATCAACCTTAAGGGGACTCATCCGTATCACGTCACTACGCCTACGGGGAGTTATCTCGGCTGGGTTAAAAAGGAGTGGCTGACGCTTGTATGATAAATGTAACACTATACGACAATAAGAATAATCGGCTTTACGATATATCGGAAGCCGTATCCAATATATCCTGGGTGACTAACATAACAGAGCAGCCAGGAAAATTTACTTTTGATTTGATTAATGACAATAACTTTCCTGTGTTCGAAGGCGCTACAATCTCCGTAACCGACGACGACATTAAGGTATTTCGAGGATACGTGTTCACTGTTAAAAAGACAGAGGATATAAATATTAAGAATATCACAGCGTATGACGCTTTACGGTATCTAAAAAATAAAGACTCTTTTGTATTTGAAGGAAAGACAAGCGACCAGATATTTAGTCACATTTGCAATGCTTTTCTAATTCCTTACCGGGTCGTCAATAAGAGCAGTTACATATGCGCCGCGAAGAGCAACGACGGTGTGTCTTTATATGAGATGATACAAACGGCATTAGACGACACTTTAATACATGCGCATAAATGGTATATAATAAGAGACAATTTCGGAGTACTGGAACATGTGAATGTGTTAGAACTATGGACAGAATTAATTATAGGGGATAAAGTAGGAATACAGTCGTACACATACGAATCTTCTATTGACAAGGATGTAGCAAATCAAGTAAAATTATATAGAGATAATAAAACCTCAGGCAAACGAGATATTTTTATCGTAAACGATACGATTAACGGAGGAAATAATCTTAAAGAGTGGGGAATACTTCAGTACTATGAGTCAGTAGCAGAGGGACTTAATCTTGCGCAGATAGAGGAAAGAGCAATGGGTATATTGCGCCTCTATAACAAAGCACGTAAGACACTTAAATTGAAAGTATTCGGAACGTTTAAGGTGTCCGCAGGAAGTATCATTAGGGTAAGGTTATCTGACATCGAGGAAAATGTGATTGACAGGTACATGCTGGTGACGGACTGTACGCATACCATCAAAAACGAAGAGCATACAATGGAACTAAACACCGAGGTAATTGACTTATGAGTGACGCCAGACGTCTAGTCAAAATTATACAGGAAGCAGGTAAACCAAATCCAAACGAAGCAGCGGATTTGGTTATTGGTATTGTACAGACAGTATCACCTCTTTCTGTTAAAATTGACAAGATTGTTTTAACTGAAACTTTCGTAGTGCTGCCTAATAGTGTAGCAGTTCCGGCAGTGGCAGACAGGGTTCGTATGCTTCGATGCGGCGGCGGACAGAAGTACTACATTTTAGATAATTTAGATACAACAGGTGGAGGAGTTGTCACTGTACCTGTTGCTACCTCAGCTATTGTCGGAGGAGTTAAAAGTGGTACAGATATAACTGTTGACTCTAATGGTAATGTGTCAGTAGTAGACGACAGTCACGAACATTCTAATAAAGTTAACACTTCATCTATAGGAATAAATGGAGGAGTAGCACAGCTAGATACAAACGGACTTGTACCTGCTTCGCAGTTACCTGCATTTGTAAATGATGTACTCGAGTATGCTACCTTGTCCGTTTTCCCTTCTCCTGGTGAGGCTGGTATTATATACGTAGCTCTGAATACAAATAAGTCCTACAGGTGGTCCGGAACACAGTACATTTTAATAAGTTCCTCTCTGTCTATCGGCGAAACAACTGACTCAGCTTTCGCCGGAGATAGAGGTAAAGCTCTTGAAGTGGCTATGGCTTCCATCCTAAGTGATGCCCTGTTAGCTGCACATCCTATAGGCTCTGTTTATATGAATGTTGCAAGCACCAATCCTCATGACCTTTTTGGTGGAACTTGGGCAGCATTACCGGACAGATTTCTTATAGGAGCGAGTTCTACTTATGCAGCAGGAGTAACAGGAGGAACAACTACAAAAACTATTGCCGCAGCGAATTTACCTTCTCATGTGCATACTATGGCACATACTCATGGCGACTTTACTTCCGGAGTAGAGAATGCAAATCACACCCACATCATAAGTCATGATCATGGGGCATGCAGTACGGGTAATCCGTCTGCTAATCATACACATAATTTTACGGGTTCATCGAATAGCGCAGGAAATCATAACCATTCTCAGAATGCACATGATCACTCCTTAGGACCTGGACAGAGTTTTGGTGTTGACTTTGGAGGAAATGCAGGAGGCGGTGCTACTTTTAGATTAGCTGTAGCGGCTGTAAACACAAACACGTATCAAGGAGCATATGGCATAGGTGCTAATACTGCCACTAATAATGCAGCAGGCGATCATTCTCACACTGTATCAGGAGCCACTGATGGTATGAGTGCCGATCATACCCATACAGTTGATCTTCCTAATTTTTCGGGAAATTCTGGATACATAAGTAACACTCATCAACATACTACTACTATAACAGCCTACTCAGGAAATACAGGTTCTGTCGGTTCTGGCACAGCTCTTGACATCATGCCTCCTTATCTTCCTGTGTATATGTGGAAAAGAACTGCATAACAGAGATGCGTATGTTCTTTACTTTTACTCGATAGTTTGCAATAATAGTAATAAGTCAATAGGAGGAGAAACATGTTACCAAATACAATTATTATAAATAGTACGGTAGCTAATGAAGCTCTTCCTTCTATGACTTATAACCTCGATATTGAAAGTAAAAGAATTTCCGGATCTATAACAGACGAGCAGGCTCTTATTCAGTCCGTAGATAAAATTATGCGTACTAAAAGATACGCCAATGTAATTTACAATGGACTGTACGGAGTAGACATAGATAGTCTTGTAGGCCAGTCTTTATCTTATATAGAGGCAGATCTTCCGAGACGTGTACGTGAAGCACTTTTACAGGATGAGAGAATACTGTCTGTTGACTCTGTTTTAATCAAAAAATTAACCATTGATTCTGTGGATGTTACAATAACTATATCGAGTATATATGGTAAAGTACAATGGGCAGCGGAGGTAATACTATGAGCATCTCATCTATCGAGAAATATTCATTTGCGTACTTAATGAGCCAGGCGCTTGCGCAGGTACCGGATAGCGTTGATAAGCGTCAAGGAAGTATTATATACGATGCTCTTGCTCCTGCGTGTTATGTTCTCGCAGATTTTTATATGCAGCTTCGAAATGTGTACATTGACACATACATCGAGACAGCAACAGGGGAAGCTCTTGAGATGCGTGTAGCCGAAAGAGGTGTATCTCGTTATTCTGCTACCTCCGCTGTAAAGAAAGGCGTGTTTGCTGATTCTCTAGGAGATCCGCTTGTACTTCGAATAGGTGATAGGTTTTCTACTATTTCAGACACTTCCCCTCTTGTGTATCAGGTTTTAGGAGATTATGAAGTAGACAATGTAGCAGTTCCGGGTGCTTATCTTCTTACATGCGAGACGACAGGGACCGTGGGTAATGGTTACACAGGTAACTTACTGAATATCTCTTATGTACGAGGAATTGCCACGGCTGTAATGTCTACTCTTGTTGTGAGTGCTCGTGATGTTGAAACAGATACTGAACTTAGAAGTCGTTACCTTCAAGTTATAACGGAAACACCTTTCGGCGGAAATGTAGCACAATATCGTCTTCTGCTTAAAGAGTTGGAAGGAGTAGGAGACGTACAGGTTTATCCGGTATGGGATGGCGGAGGCACTGTGAAATGCAGTATCATAAGTCCGGCTAATGAGCCTGTGTCCGTCGAACTTCTCGCTTCTGTGCAGCAAATAGTAGACCCTCTAGTAGGAGGAACAGGACTAGGTCTTGCTCCTATTGGTCACGCTGTTACAATCGTAACAGCCTCCGAATTAACAATTGCTATAGGCGCTACTGTTACTCTTATCGCAGGTTTCACACTTGCTCAAATACAGACACCTGTAGAAATTGCGATACAGGCGTATATAGATGAATTAAAAGAACAATGGGGAACACCTAGTGAGACAAATACTTACTCTCTGTCTGTTTATCTATCTAAAATAATTGTGTGCATACTAAGTGTAGCAGGTGTATCTAACGTCAGCGGAGTTACTATAAACACTGTGGCCGCAGACAAGGTACTTACAGAGAATTCAACTACACAGCAGATACCTGTTTTAGGAGGTGTTACGTTATCGTGAATACAGATACAATTGCATCTTATCTTCCTGAGATATATAAAGGTGTAAATGAAACAGACATATTATGCGAAGTAGAACAGACAATGTTCGATCAAGCAATGTCTGATTTTATAGTACTTCGAGATAATCAGTTTATCCAAACAAGCACAGTAGAGGGTATTGCTAGATACGAGAATATATTTCATATTATTCCTAATCTTGCAATCGAGTCAACAGACTTTAGACGCGCTCGTGTTCTAAACAGATTAAACATGGAAACACCTTATACCATGCAGTTTCTTAGAAATAAGTTAGATTCGATTATAGGCGTAGGTAACTGGAATATATTTATGAATTACAGCACGCACACACTCACAGTAGAGTCGACAGCTGAAAATCAATCTTGGTTCCAAGAGATCTATGTTACAATGTCTAAAGTAAAACCTGCTAATATTGTCTTTGTTAATAAGCCTCTATCGTACTATAATATAAACATGTCGGAAGTGTGTAGTTATAGCACCACCGTATATAATTACAGACTAGGAACTACTTGGGTTCTCGGAGCATTACCCTTTTGGAGTTTCATTGGAAAGGGGGACATCAAATTGGCCAGTATTCCATCATTATCTAGTCAGCTAATGTCAGACGTGGCTGCATTCACAGCAGATGATATCGACGGTGTGTTGATAAATGACACACTTGAGATATCTGTATTTGAGACTAAATCAAGTACAGGAGGAGTTGTCACGCTTGAATATATTGTTCCGTTCGGAAGTGTTGCTACTATTACAAATATCAAAATAAAAAACGTTGACGGATTAGTCTTGGCGACATCTGCTGTGTACGTACCAGTCGTCGAGGAAGTTGTTATGAAACATCTTAT
>Ga0209540_10000496_pt1 | contig 37051 bp, 37 predicted proteins | sample BarGraIncu01121A_FD_184501 | JGI IMG/M metagenome (GOLD analysis project Ga0209540, IMG submission 184501) | Arctic peat soil microbial communities from Barrow, Alaska - Barrow Graham LP Incubations 011-21A (SPAdes) (version 2) | ecosystem: Environmental > Terrestrial > Soil > Wetlands > Peat... | reverse complement strand
CAGTGGCTATGGCGGAGGGGGTACACCCGATCCCATTCCGAACTCGGAAGTTAAGCCCTCCAGCGCCGATGGTACTGCGGCAGCCGCCGTGGGAGAGTAGGACGTCGCTGAGCACATCCGACGGCTTTCGCCGTTTCTTCAGGCGCTCGAGGTCTCAGGCGGTCGACGCCGCCGGCGCCGCTCTCGGCCCGGATCCCTATCTTGACTGAACCAGTAGGGATTAGGTATGCTTCGCAGCGACAACCATCCGCGGGCGGAGCTTCCCGGGCCGCCGGCCCCTACATGAAGGACGAAGAACATGACGAACGAAGAAGTCCAGGCGGTACTCGACAAGATCAGGCCCGCGCTGCAGGCCGACGGTGGCGACGTGGAGCTCGTCGCGGTCGAGGGTGGCGTCGTGAAGGTAGCCCTGCAGGGCGCCTGCCGCGGTTGCCCGATGTCTCAGCTGACCCTGGCCAACGGCGTAGAGCGCGTGCTGAAGGCCGAGCTTCCCGAAGTCGAGCGCGTCGAGGCCGTCTAGGCTTCGAAGGACCGGTATGCATCACGAGCGCCCCGCGGATCACCGCGGGGCGCTCGTTGCATGTCAAGGGTCATGCGTCGGGACTTCGTTGCCGTTCGGAACGCGAAGTCCGCCGCTCGGCGTTGGCGCGTTGACGCACTACAGGTTGGGGTTCTACTATCAACAAGCGCAACATCTAGTGCGCGACGACGAATCGCTGGGGCAGCCGCGGAACCGATTTCCACGCGGGGGGCGTCCCTTTCGCTGCTTGAGGGAGGATCGGTTCGACATGGCAAAGCCGGGCAAGACGACCTACTCGCGGGTGATCGATGAGACACTCGCTCCCAACTCGCTGAAGGTGCTGCAGAGGCGGTATCTGCTGCGGGACGACGACGGTCAGGCGGTCGAGAAGCCGTCGGACATGTTCGCGCGCGTGGCCGAGAACATCGCGCAGGCGGAGCGCCTGCACGGCGCCGACGACGCCGCGACCATGGAGGTCGCCCGTGACTTCTACGAGCTGATGACGTCGCTCGACTTCCTCCCGAACTCACCGACCCTTATGAACGCCGGTCGCGAGCTGCAGCAGCTTTCGGCCTGCTTCGTCCTGCCGATCCTGGACTCCATGGACTCGATCTTCGGCGCTGTTCGTGACACCGCGATCATCCACAAGTCTGGCGGAGGCACGGGGTTCTCCTTCTCGCGTCTGCGCCCCGCCGGCGATCAGGTGCGCTCGACCCAGGGCGTCTCGTCGGGTCCGGTGTCGTTCATGCGCGTGTTCAACCAGGCCACCGAGGCGGTCAAGCAGGGCGGCACGCGCCGCGGCGCCAACATGGGCGTCCTGCGCGTCGATCACCCGGATGTCCTGCAGTTCATCAGGTGCAAGGAAGACGGTGACTTCGCCAACTTCAACATCTCGGTCGCGCTGACCGAGGAGTTCCTGCGCGCGGTCGAGGACGGTTCGACCTACGCGCTTCTCAACCCGCGCGATGGCGAGCCGATGGGCGAGCTCGACGCCCGCGAGGTCTACGACCTCATCATCCAGATGGCGTGGGCCACGGGTGATCCCGGCATCATCTTCATCGACCGCATGAACCGCGACAACCCCACCCCTCTTCTCGGTGAGATCGAGTCCACCAACCCGTGCGGCGAGCAGCCGCTGCTCCCGTACGAGGCGTGCAACCTCGGGTCGGTCAACCTGTCCCGCATGCTCACCATGCGCGACGGCCGCCTCGAGGTCGACTGGGACCACCTGGCCGACACCGTGCATCGCGGCGTTCGCTTCCTGGACGATGTCATCGACGTCAACGAGTACCCGCTGCCCAAGATCACCGAGCTGGCCCGCGGAAACCGCAAGATCGGCCTCGGCGTGATGGGCTATGCCGACATGCTCATCCAGATGGGCATCGCATACGACTCCGACGAGGCCGTCTCGCTGGGCGAAAAGGTCATGGGCTTCATCGACGCGGAGGGCAAGGCCGCCTCGCGCAAGCTCGCCGAGGTCCGCGGTTCGTTCCCCAACTTCGCCGGATCGATCTACGACAACCCCGATGGCGGACCGATCCGCAACGCGACCGTGACCACGATCGCTCCGACCGGGACGCTGTCGATCATCGCCAACTGCTCGAGCGGCATCGAGCCCCTGTTCGCCGTGAGCTACGTCCGCACGGTCATGGACAACGACCGCCTTATCGAGGTCAACCCGATGTTCGAGGACATGGCGATCAAGCGCGGTTTCTACAGCCGCGAACTGATGGCGTTGATCGCCGACCACGGGTCGGTCAGCGACATCGAAGAGGTGCCGGAGGACATCCGCCGCGCGTTCGTGACGGCGCACGACATCGCGCCGATGTGGCATGTGCGTATGCAGGCCGCGTTCCAGAAGCACACCGACAACGCCGTCAGCAAGACGGTCAACTTCAGCCACGACGCCACCCCCGAGGACGTTCGTGAAGTCTACGACCTCGCCAACAAGCTCGGCACGAAGGGCGTCACGATCTATCGCGACGGCAGCAAGGACAACCAGGTCCTGACCACCGGCAAGTCCGGTCAGAGTGGTGCCGGCGAGGTCGCCGAGCAGCGTCACGGCGAGATCGAGCCCCGCCCGCGTCCGGCCGTCACGGTCGGCCGCACCGAGAAGATCAAGACCGGCTGCGGCAACCTCTACGTCACCATCAACGCCGACGAGCAGGGGCTGTGTGAGGTCTTCACGTCGATGGGCAAGTCCGGCGGCTGCGCGGCGAGCCAGTCCGAGGCGCTCTCCCGCATGATCTCGATGTCGCTGCGCGCGGGTGTGGACCCGGAGGCCGTCGTTCGTCAGCTGCGGGGCATCCGGTGCCCCACGCCGACGTGGGCCGAAGGCGGCAAGGTGCTCTCCTGCGCCGACGCGGTCGGCATCGCGCTCGAGCACTTCATCGGGTGGCAGGAGACGGGCGAGATGCCCACGGCCGTCCACAAGAACACCGACAAGCTCGACAACCTCGCAGGCGCCTGCCCCGAGTGCGGGAGCTCGCTCGAGCACGAGAGTGGCTGCGCCGTATGCCGCGCCTGTGGTTTTTCCAAGTGCGCGTAGCCTAGCAACAACCGGCACCATGCGCGGGGCGGAACGGGATCATCCCCGGTCCGCCCCGTGTCGGTTCTCATCTCAGGTCGACACGAAGGAGTGGTGCACCGTGGTCCTATCGGACCGTACGATCCGGGAGCAACTGGCGGCGGGCCGCATCCGCATCGATCCCGTGGACGAGAAGGACATCCAGCCCTCCAGCGTCGACCTGCACCTGGGCTCTCGCTTCCGGGTGTTCCGCAACTCGCGCTACCCCTACATCGACCCGTCGATGGACCAGGTCGGGCTGATGGACATGGTGCAGTCCTCGACCGAGGAACCGTTCGTGCTGCACCCCGGGGAGTTCGTGCTGGGAGCGACGGTCGAGCGTCTGGCGCTGCCCGATGACATCGTCGCCCGTCTGGAAGGGAAGAGCTCGCTCGGACGGCTGGGTCTGCTGATCCACTCGACCGCGGGCTACATCGACCCGGGCTGGGAGGGCACGATCACCCTCGAACTCTCCAATGTCGCGAACCTGCCGATCGTGCTGACGCCCGGGATGGCGATCGGGCAGGTGTCGTTCATGCTCATGACCACGCCGGTCGATCGCCCGTACGGGTCCCCCGGGCTCGGGAGCCGCTACCAGGGGCAGACCGATCCGACGCAGAGCCGGTCGCACCTGGGATAGGCGGGGGCCGCCGGGCCCTACAGGCCCTGGGTGACCCGGCTGACGATCGCGGTCGGCACGAAGCCCGCCACGTACTTGCCCACCCGCGACTCCATCAGCGGCAGCCAGCGCAGCCGGCGCGCCGTGTCCGAGCGCATGGTCGCGACGGCCCCGGTGTAAGCGCCGAGGGCTTCGCTCGCGCTGTGGCCGGCGATCGCGCGCCCGGCCTCGATCCCCGAGCGCAGCGCGTAAGAGATGCCCTCGCCCGACGACGGCGACATGAAGCCGCCGGCTTCGCCCGCGAGCAGGACGCGGCCGACCCCCGGCACGACGTCGGAGTTCGCGCGAAGGTAGAGCGCCGCGCATGCCTCGCGCTTGACGCTCTCGCCGAGCTGGGGCATGGCGGCGCGCATGATCTCGAGCAGCCGGTCCGCCTTCTCCCACGGGCGCTTGGTCTTGGGGTAGAAGACGGAGCCGACCAGCGCGTGGCCGTTCTTCGGCACGATGTATCCGTAGCCGAACGAGTCGCCGAGCTGTCGCGCGTAGATACAGTCGAAGTAGGGCTCGATCTCGCCGTCGAGCGTCACGAAGTCCTGGAGGGTGACATAGGTGCTGGTCGCGCCCACACCGAGACCCCGGCGCACGGCGGAGCGAGCTCCGTCCGCGCCGACGAGGTTCGCGCACTGGAGCGTCACGACACCGTCGGCGGTCTTGCAATCGACTTCGACGCCGGCGGCGTCCTGCCTGAATCCGACGAGGGCGGAGGATCCGACGACCTCGACGGTCTCGGGCAGCAGCGACACGAGCCAGTCGTCGAAGCCCGCGCGGTCGACGTTCAGGAAGGGCAGGGTGGTGGGCTTGCGGATGCCGCGGTCCCAGTCGACGTAGCGGAAGTGCACGTGGCGGGGGGACGCGACGATGCTCTCGGGGACCTCGCCATAGGGCGCGAGCGCCTCGATGCTGAGATCGTGCAGCATCCCGCCGCAGCTCTTGTCACGAGGGAGCGACGAGGCGTCGATCACCAGGACCGTGCCGCGCTCCGCCGCGTGCATGGCGGCCATGATGCCCGCGGGTCCGGCTCCGACGACGATGGTGTCGTAGCGCTCGGTGCTCGGAAGAGTCACAGGTGCCGTTCCCCTCTTTCGACGGTGCATGGTGCCATCTTCAGCGCGCTGCCCACTCCCCCGGAGTGGGCACGGCGATGCGCCGGGTGAGTGCTACGATGGCGCGGCCGCAAGTATAGAACGAAAGGACACGCATGGCGAAGTGCTGGGAGCTGAGGGCGTGCGACGAGGAGATGCAGTCGCGCTGTCCCCATGACATGCCGAGTGACAAGTGCCCGGCAAAGTGCGCTTTCGCCGTGTGCGACCGTCCGACCCACGTGCTCACCTGGGACCCCGCGCTCATCTTCGAGCCGACGATCGACCGCAGGGCCGCGATCAAGGAGCTTTGCACGTACTGCGAGTTCTTCCTGGTCAACGGCCCGAAGATGCCCGAGGAGAAGTAGCGCAGGTGCGCGCGAGCACTTCGACGCGCGCCGCGGTGGCCGCCGCGCTGTCCGCCTACGGCGCCGAGCTCGCGTCCGAGGGCGCGACCCAGCTCGGAGGCGCCTTCACCGACATCCCCGAGGCCGATGCGCTCGTCAAGTCGTCGCCCGAGGCCTTCCTGCTCGCCGTGCTGTTCACGCAGGGGGTGCCCGCGGAGCGCGCGTGGGCGGGTCCCTACCTGTTGCGGGAGCGCCTGGGTCATCTCGACCTGGCACGGCTCGCGGGGGAGCGTGCCTCGGTCGACGAGGCCGTGTGCCGCCGCCCGGCGCTGCACCGCTTCAAGCACACGCTCGCGGGGTGGATCAGCGACGCCGCAGGCAGGTTGATCGAGCGCTACGGCGGGGACGCCTCGGCGATCTGGGCGGATGCGCCGACCGCGTTCGAGCTGACGCGGCGGCTCTCGGAGTTTCGTGGCATCGGGCGCAAGAAGGCGGCGATGGCGGTCGAGCTCCTTCGACAGCACTTCGGGGTCGAGGTCCGCGGGCTGGAGTGCGGGACGGTCGCATACGACGTCCAGGTGCGGCGCGTGTTCCTGCGCAGCGGCCTTGCCGACTCCGACACCCCCGGCGAGATCGATCGCGCGGCTGCGGTGGCGTGCCCCGCGGCCCCCGGCAGCCTCGATCTGGCGACCTGGCTCGTCGGGCGGCAGTGGTGCCATCCCGCGAACCCTCGCTGCGAGGAGTGTCGCCTGTGCGCCGTGTGCGCGCGTTTCACCGAGCGAGGAGTCGAGGGCGTCGGCGCCCGGTGAGGGCTAGAGGCGGTCGAGCGACTTGAACAGCAGTCCCGACAGCAGCTTCGGATAGAAGTACGTGGACTTCTGCGGCATGGTCTCGCCGCCCGAGGCGACGGCAGCGACCTGGTCCATGCGCGTCGGATTCAGCACGAACACCGCGTCATGGTCGCGCGCGGCCTTCAGCGCCGCGTGGGCATCCTTGGAGAACGACAGCCGATCGAGCGTGGCTGGCCGGTCGGGATGCACGTCGAGCAGCGGGGACATCACGAGTTCCTGGATCACGGCGACGTCCAGTGCGCGCCAGGCCTTCGACGTCCCGGCGGGGAAGGCGTCAGCGTGGTCGACGTCGGTGCGGAGCCGGGCGAGCAGCGTCACGCCGTCACGCATCCCGATGATGAACGAAGGGCGGTCGACCGCGGCGGCCAGCGCCTTGGCCCCGGCGTGCCCGGGGGGCAGCTCGCTGAGATCGAACCGACGGGCCAGCGCCTCGCGGAACGCGGACGGGTCGAGCGGAGCCGGCGCGTCCACGATGCGGTGTGTCGGGTAGACGACGAGTCCGGGGTCGTCCATGTTCACGAGAGCCATCATCACGGTCCGGTAGGCGCGGTCCGTCTCGGCCGTGGTATCCGGCTCCGCCGCGAGGCGCTCGTCGCGGTACGCGAGGGCGGTGGTGTAGCGGTGGTGGCCGTCGGCGATGAAGATCTTCCGGTCGGCCATGAACGCGGCGAGCGTCGCATGGTCGGCCGGGTCGGTCAGCGCCCACAGCGTCGAGACGACGCCGTCGTCATCGGTAGCCGTGGCCAGCGCCGGCGTCTCCATCGCGCGTGCGATGAGCGCGTCGGTGGCGTGCTCCGGGTCGGGGAACATGCCGAAGACCTGGCTCAGGTTCGCCGCGGTGGCGCGCGTGAGGTTCAGGCGGTCGTCGATCGCCTTGGGCAGCGTGCGCTCGTGGGGCAGGACCACACCGGCGGAGAAGGGCTCCAGGCCGACCGCCGCCACGAACCCGCGGCGCGCGATCTCATCGCCCGCATGCGCGTAGCGCTGCTCGACCACGTACACGGCGGGGACGTCGTCGAAGGCGAGCACTCCGGAGGCCAGCCAGTCGCGCCAGCGAGCCGCGCCGGTCTCGTAGCGGTTGCCGGGCAGTGACGGGTCGAGCGGGCCCTCCGGGAGCTCGAGCGCCACGACGTTGTGGGGGTCGCGGGAGAGCAGGTCCTCGCGTAGCGACGGCGGGATCACGTCGTAGGGCGGGCCGGTCAGCGGCGTGATGTCGGCGCCTGGGGCGACCGGATACCGAACGGCGCGGAACGGACTGACGCGGGCCACGGCACATCTCCTTGTGTGATGGGCGCGCCCGCGGATGCGGCGCGCGTGCGAGCAATGCTACCCGAGCAGATAGCGCAGCGCGAGGAAGGACAGGATGCCCGCGACGATGGCCCCGAAGAAGCTGCGCGTGAAGTGGTAGACGATCGCGGTGGGGACGGACGCGAGCAGGTAGGGGTTGTCGGGCCGGAGCATCCAGTTCCCGCCGGGCCTCAGTACCTGCGTCGCGACGATGGCCGCCATCACCGAGACCGGGATGTAGCTGAGCCAGCGGTGCGCGATCTCCGGGAGTTCGAGCCTTGAGATCGCCGCGATCGGCACGAGGCGGATGACCGTGTTCGTGATCGCCATGCCGAGGACCAGACCCCATGCCAACGTCGGGCTCATCTCGGCGTCACCGTCATCACAGTTGCCGCCGCGATGGCGCCGGCGACGACGGGCCACTGACCGGGGAGCCACGCCGAGAGCACGAGCGCAAGGACCGCGGCGAGGGCGCCGGCCACGAACTCGCGCCGGCGCGTGATCTGGCCGACGAGCAGCGCGATGAACATCGCGGGCATGGCGAAGTCCACGCCCCACTTGGACGGGTCTCCGATGGCGCTGCCTGCCGCGGCGCCGATCGCCGTACCGAGTGTCCACCCGAACCAGGAGATCAGGCCGACGCCGGTCATGGAGAAGCGGTCGGCCCGTCCGACCCTCGCGTCGGCGATGTTCACGGCGAACGTCTCGTCCGTGAGGGTGTGGGCGAGCAACAGCTGCTGCCAGCGCGGTACTCCCTTGAGGTGCGGCGCGAGGGTGGCGGAGAACAGCAGGTAACGCAGGTTGACCACGCCCGTGGCGATGAGCGCGGCTGCGAGATTGCCGCTGCCTGCCAGCGCGGCGACCCCGATGAACTGCCCCGCTCCCGCCAATGCCAGCGCGGAGCACGCCGTGGCCTGCGCGAACGTGAAGCCCGCGGCCGTCGCTGCAAGGCCGAAGGCCATCCCGACCGGCATGTAGACCAAGAAGATGGGCAGCCCGAGCCGCGCGCCTCGCATGAGAAGCGAGTGACGGGTAGGCGCGATGTCGACGGCGTGGGACGGTGGCATGCGCGTGAGGATACTACAAGCATTCCTCGCGCCTACGGGTATCATCGGCACGAGACGGTTTGGAGGTGTGGGCGATGCGGTTCACGGTCTGGTGCGCGGTCGACGGGGCTGTCGAGGTGTCGATCGACGACGTCACCACGGTCGTGGTGCGCTCCGGCTCCGACGTCGAGGTCGCTTTCACCTGCCCCATCTGCGGCACCCCCGTCGCGGTGCGCGCAGAGGTGCCGCCCGGGCTCGCGGGAATGCTGGGCGACGCATGGGGAGACCTGCAGTCGGGTCACACCGAGGCCTGGTCCGCGCCGGTCACCTACCAGAAGGTGGCCATCGAGCCCATGCGCGACGCATCGCAGGCATCCCGCATCGACGCATACGTCGAGTACTTCAGGCGAGAGATGGCCGCCGCCGACACGGTCGAGTCGATGATCGAGTTCATGGACGCGGGCTCGGGCCGCTGACCGTCCGGTCGCTCTAGCGCCAGCCCGCGAACCTCGTCTTACTCCGGTCCACGATCCACGCCGGCGCGATCAACACCATCCCCGCGAGGAAGCCGCCGACGTGGGCCAGATAGGCGACGCCGGTCTGCGCCGCTCCGGGCCCGATCGCGGCGATCCCGGCTCCCAGCTGCAGCACGAACCACACCCCGATCACGATCCATGCGGGGATCCGCGCCAACTCGACGATGAAGATGACGAACACCGCGGTGACGACCCGCGCGCGTGGATACAGCAGAAGGTATGCGCCGAGAACGCCCGCGATCGCCCCTGACGCGCCGAGCATCTCGGCGTGGGGGAAGCCGGTCCCGAATGCCTCGGCGAGCGAGGCCAGCAGACCGCACGCCAGGTAGAAGCCGAGGAAGCCCCAGGGCCCGAGGCGATCCTCGACGTTGTTGCCGAAGATCCCCAGGTACAGCATGTTGCCGCCCAGGTGCACCCAGCCGGCGTGCATGAACATCGCGGTCAGCAGTGTGAGCCAGACGCGCGGCGAGCCGGGTGCGGCTGCGAGCGCGGCCGGGTCGAAGGAGAAGCTTGCGGTGAACGCTGCGAGGGCCTGCGTGCCGCCGGCCGCCTGGACGCGGAGCTCCCAGGCGAACACGGCGACATTGACGGCCAGCAGCAGCCACGTCATCCACGTCAGCCGGGCGGTGGGGTTCTCGTCGCGCAGCGGGAACATCGACTCGACCGGTCCTTCGTTGGGAGCGTTCGGGGGCGCTCTAAAAGCCCCGTCATCGGCGCGAAGTGTATCCTAGTCGCCGCACGCGCACGCCTAGAGCATTCCGATCCCGAGGCGCGCGAGACCTTCCCGAAAGGAGCCTCGGCCTTGGCAGCATTCGTCTTCCCGGCGATCGACCCGGTGGCCTTCCGGCTCGGCCCGCTGGCCGTGCGCTGGTACGGGCTCGCCTACATGGTCGCGTTCCTCGCCGGTTGGCTGATCCTCAAGTGGCTCGACGAGCGCTGGGGGCTCGGATTGGGTCCCGACGGCCGGGCGGAATCCGTGCTGGCCTCCGTCGTCGGGGTCGTCGTCGGCGGGCGCCTCGGCTACGTGCTCTTCTACGGCGCGGGCGTCTACTGGCGCGAGCCGATCCGGATCGTCCAGATGTGGGATGGCGGGATGTCGTTCCACGGAGGGCTGGTGGGCATCCTGCTTGCGGGCTTGTGGATCTCCCGCCGCTACAGCGTGCCCTACCTTCGGATGACCGATGCCGGGTCCGTCGCGGCGCCCATCGGGCTCTTCCTTGGCAGGATCGCCAACTTCATCAACGATGAGCTGTGGGGTCGCGTCACGACCGCCCCGTGGGGCGTGGTCTTCCCGAACGCCGGACCGCTCCCTCGTCATCCTTCCCAGCTCTACGAAGCCGGTCTCGAGGGCGTCGTGCTGTTCGGCGTGATGTTGCTGCTGGCGCGGCGCGACCGGCCCGCGGGCGAGATCACGGGGTGGCTGCTGACGCTCTACGCCGTGTTCCGGATCTTCGTGGAGTTCTTCCGCGAGCCCGATATCCAGATCGGATTCCTGACCGGGGGCATCACGATGGGGCAGGTACTCAGCGTCCCGGTGTTGCTCGGCGGGTTGTGGCTGTTGTGGAGAGCGCGCCGGGCGCGTGCCGGGGCGGCCGCAGGCCCGGCCGGGGGAGCCGGAGCGCGGTAGGCAACGGTATCGGACCGGTCGCTCCCCGGCCCCCGCGCGAGCCCACGGCCCCATGCTATCCTCGTTGACGCACCCCCTTCACCACGAGAGAAGGCGCAGCCGTACCATGAGGCACCGCATCGTTCTGACCGTCCTTGCGCTGGCACTGGTCGCATCCGTCTCGGCCCTCGCGGGCTGCAAGGGCTCGACCACCATCGAGTCGCTGTGGCCCGCCGCCTCGACCGAGCGAGTCGTGCCGAAGCCGGCGGGGACGCCGCGCTGGCCGCTCACAGGGCTCGAGGCGCCGTCCTTCGACGCGACGACCATCCGCGTCGTCTCGGTGAAGATCGAGAACCACTCCGGCGCGCGCCCGCAGAGCGGGCTGGACAAGGCCGACGTCGTCTACGAGGTCATCTCTGAAGGCGGCATCACGCGCTTCCACGCGCTCTTCCAGTCGCAGGTGCCCAAGGTCGTCGGACCGGTGCGCTCGTGCCGCCCGCCCGACCTCTTCCTGATCCAGCAGTATCACTCCCTGCTGGCCCACGTCGGCGGCCCCAAGTCGGTGCGGACCATCCTGGCCTCCGACAAGACGCGCTACAACGACATGGACCAGTTCTTCAACCCGGCCGCCTACTGGCGCGTCTCGACGCGTTCCGCGCCGCACAACATGTACATGGACATCACCAAGCTGCGCGGCTTCGCGACGACCAAGCGCGGCTACCCGGCCTCGGAGACTGTCACGGGATTCGAGTTCGCGCGGGCCTCGTCGGCCGCGACGCCGACCGTGACTCAGCTGACCGTCCCGGTGTCGGCCTCGACCAAGTCCTCGTGGCGCTACGACCCGGCGACGCGCACTTACGCGCGCTCGATCAACGGTACGGCCCACAAGGACGCGGTGACCGGCAAGCAGCTCACGTCCCGCAACGTCATCGTGATGTGGGCGAACATCACGCCGTATCCCGGCGACACGCACGGGGTGGTGCAGATCGCGCTCACCGGGAGCGGCAGGGTGTCGGTGTTCATCGGCGGCCAGCGTGTGGACGGCACCTGGGAGGCGGGGACCGACGCACCGCCTAGGTTCAAGGACGCCAGCGGCGCTCCCATCAAGCTCGATCCGGGCAACACGTGGATCCAGGTGATCGGCACCACGCAGAACATCTCGACCAAGTAGCACGGAGGTCCCGCGAGCCGGGCGATACGACGCATTCCGCACCGCCGCCGTGCTTGTTGGCCTGTTCGCCGAAAGGGTAGACTTACATACCCAATGACAGCAAAGCCCCAAGGAGCGAGCGGACCGTGCGATTCGGCCGCTCGCCTTGGATAGAAGGAGCGCGAGCGATCATGAGCGACATCAACATCACCGGCACCCTGCGGGTCAAGACCGGCCTCGCCGAGATGCTCAAGGGCGGCGTCATCATGGACGTCGTCAACGTCGAGCAGGCGAAGATCGCCGAGGACGCCGGAGCGGTCGCGGTCATGGCGCTCGAGCGCGTCCCGGCCGATATCCGCGCTGCGGGCGGCGTCGCGCGCATGGCCGATCCGACCATCACGGAAGCGATCGTCGCGGCGATGTCGATCCCCGTCATGGCCAAGTGCCGGATCGGCCACTTCGTCGAGGCACAGGTCCTGCAGTCCCTCGGCGTCGACTACATCGACGAGTCCGAGGTGCTCACGCCGGCCGACGAGGAGCATCACGTCAACAAGTGGGACTTCTCGGTCCCGTTCGTGTGTGGCTGCCGCAACCTCGGGGAGGCCCTGCGCCGCATCGGAGAGGGCGCCTCTATGGTCCGCACGAAGGGCGAGCCCGGCACCGGCAACGTCGTCGAGGCCGTCCGCCACATCCGCGCGGTCACCGACGAGATCGCCTGGCTGTCCGGTCTGCGCGGCGAGCAGCTCTTCGCCGCGGCCAAGGACCTCCAGGCACCGTACGAGCTCGTGAAGTGGGTCGCCGACAACGGCAAGCTCCCGGTGGTCAACTTCTCCGCCGGCGGTATCGCGACACCGTCCGATGCGGCGCTGATGATGCAGCTCGGATGCGACGGCGTGTTCGTCGGTTCCGGCATCTTCAAGAGCGGCGACCCGGTCGCCCGCGCAAAGGCGATCGTCGAGGCCACGACGCACTTCGAGGACGCGGACATCATCGCGCGGGTCTCGCGCAACCTGGGCGAGGCAATGGTCGGCATCAACATCTCAGACATCCCCGAGGGCGAACGTATGCAGGAGCGTGGCTGGTAGCGTGAGGATCGGGGTACTCGCGCTCCAAGGCGCGTTCCGCGAACACATCGTCACGCTCGAGGCGCTCGGTGTGGCAACGGTCGCCGTGCGGCTGCCGCACCAGCTCGAGGACTGTGCGGGCCTCGTCATCCCCGGCGGGGAGTCCACGGCCATCGGCAAGCTGATGGCAACCTACGGCTTCTACGAGGCCGTCGCAGAGCGGTGCGCAGGCGGCATGGGCGTGTGGGGCACATGCGCGGGAGCGATCCTGATCGCCCGCGAGGTGCTCGACGCGCTTCCCGACCAGCGCACCCTCGGGCTCATGGACATGTCGGTGCGCCGAAACGCCTACGGGCGTCAGCTCGCCTCATTCGAGTCCGACCTCGACGTCCACGGGCTGCGCGAGCCGTTCCCCGGCGTGTTCATCCGCGCTCCGTGGATCGAGACCGTGGGCGAGGGGGTCGAAGTGCTCGCGCGGCACGGCGATCGCATCGTGGCCGCACGTCAGGGCGACCTCCTGGCGACGACCTTCCATCCCGAGCTCACGGGCGACACCGCTCTGCACCGTCTGTTCGTGGAGCAGGTCGTCGGCGCGCCGCGCGCGTAGCTGCCGGGTCCGTCGAGGCGTCGCCGCCGGAGCGGCGCGGGCGCTTCGGGTCGTGTATCGGGTATCCTTACGAGCGGTCATCCTCCCGCGCGCAGGCATGCGCGCGCATGCGAAAGGCTTGAGCCGATGTCGGGTCACTCCAAGTGGGCAACCACCAAGCACCGCAAGGGCGCCGTGGACGCGAAGCGCTCCAAGCTGTTCAGCAAGCTGTCGAAGGTCATCACCGTTGCTGCGAAGACCGGCGGCGATCCCAAGCCGGAGAACAACGCATCTCTCGCGGCCGCTATCGAGAAGGCGAAGAGCTACTCGCTGCCGAAGGACAAGATCCAGTCGGCGATCGACAAGGCGTTCAGCACGGCGGGCGGCGCGAACTACGAGGAGGTCATCTACGAGGGCTACGGCTCGGGCGGCATCGCCGTCTACGTCGAGGCGCTCACGGACAACCGCAACCGGACCGCCGCCGACGTTCGCGCTGCGTTCACGCGCGCCGGGGGAGCGCTCGGGGCCACGGGTTCCGTGGCGTTCCAGTTCGAGCGGCGCGGCGAGATCGTGATCGTGAAGGACGGCGCCCCCGATGAGGAGGAGCTGCTCATGGCGGTCATGGAAGCCGGCGGCGACGACCTCGAGGACAACGACGACGTGTTCGTCGTCGTCACCAGCCCCAACGACCTCGACGCAGTGAAGAAGGGCCTCGAGGATGCCGGTATCACGGTCGAGGACGCGGAGCTCTCGATGCGCGCCAAGGTCCCCGCGACGGTCAGCGCCGAGACCGCGAAGAAGGTCTTCCGGTTGATCGACAACCTCGAGGACAGCGACGACGTCCAGGACGTGTACCACAACATGGACATCACCGAGGAGATCGCCAAGGCGCTCGACCTCTAGCGTCCCCGCGTTGCCAAGGCAGGGCGTCTCCGCATCCGGGAGGCGTCCTGCCTTCGTTTTGCGCGTGTCGGCGCGGTGCCGTAGACTGAACATATGTTCGATTGGCGACGTCGGGACAAGGGGACGAGCGTGCCGGTGATCATCCTTGGCATCGACCCCGGACTGGCGAACACCGGGTGGGGGATCGTCGAGACCGAAGGCAGTCGGTTTCGCTGCCTCGGCTACGGCTGCATCCGCACGGTGGGCGCCGACGACACCGCTCGTCGCTGCAAGACGGTGCGTGACGGTCTGGCCGAGCTCATCGGGCGCTTCGCACCGGACGAGGCCGCGATCGAGAACATCTACTTCAGCCGGAACGTGGCCACGGCGATGACGACGGGGCACGCGCGCGGCGCGGCGCTCGTGGCCATCGCCGACGCGGGGATGCTGGTAGGCGAGTACGGGCCCGGTGAGATCAAGCTCGCGGTCGTTGGAACGGGTTCGGCGGACAAGGGACAGGTGACGTACATGGTGCGGACGATCCTCGGGTTGGACCACGACCCGACCCCCGACCACGCCGCCGATGCCTTGGCCGCGGCCATCTGTCACGCCAACCAGCGTGTCGCACGGGCACGCGAGCGCGAAGCGACGGGCACCGGCCGATGATCGCCTTCCTGACGGGCCGGGTGGCGACTCGCGCCGCGAATCACGCGCTGATCGAGGTCGGCGGCATCGGATATCGGCTGATCATGTCGACCTCCTCACTTGCGGCCCTGCCCGCGGAGGGCGACGAGGTCACCGTGCACACCTACCTGCACGTGCGCGAAGACGAACTGACGCTCTACGGCTTCGAGAGCGAGACCGAGCGCGAGCTGTTCGAGGCGCTCATCGGCGTGTCAGGCGTGGGGCCCAAGGTCGCCCTGGCCGTGCTGTCGTCGCTTCGGCCCGATGCGTTGCGCACGGCGATCGCGCGCGATGACGTGACGCTCCTATCCAGTGTGCCGGGCGTCGGCAAGAAGACGGCGCAGCGGCTGCTCATCGACCTCAAGGACAAGCTCGGGTCGCCGGATGTCGGATCGTCCGGCGGCGGCGCATCGACGCACGCGGCGATCGAGGCGCGCGATGCGCTGCTGTCGATGGGCTTCACCGCCGCCGAGGCCGCCGCGGCCCTGCGCGATGTCGAGCCGGGGGCGAGCGCCGAGCAGATGCTCCGGGCGGCGCTCAAGGCGCTGGGGGGTGCGCGGTGACCGAGCCCGTCTCATCAGAGTGGACTCCCGACGGCGAGCGGCTCGTCTCGGCTCGCTACACGCCGGACGACCTCGAGATCGACCGCTCCCTTCGACCCAAGCGGCTTGCCGACTATCTGGGACAGCCCAAGCTCAAGGAGTCGCTCGGGGTGCTGATCGAGGCCGCTGCAGCACGCAACGAGCCGCTCGACCACGTGCTGCTCTCGGGGCCTCCGGGCCTGGGCAAGACGACGCTGGCGGGTGTCATCGCCAACGAACTCGGCGTGACGATGAAGACGACCAGCGGGCCGGCGATCGAACGCGCGGGCGACCTCGCCGCGGTGCTCACGAACCTCGAAGAGCGCGACGTCCTGTTCATCGACGAGATCCACCGCCTCAACCGCCAGGTCGAGGAGGTCCTGTACCCCGCGATGGAGGACTTCGTCCTCGACGTCGTCATCGGCAAGGGGCCTGCGGCGCGCAGCCTCCGTCTCGACGTGCCGCCCTTCACGCTGGTCGGCGCCACGACGCGCACGGGGCTGCTCACCGCCCCGCTCCGCGACCGCTTCGGGATGTCGTTCCGCCTGGACTACTACGCGGCCCTGGAGCTCGAGGCCATCGTCAAGCGATCCGCGAAGATCCTCGGGGTCGATATCGACGGTGAGGGCGCGGCCGAGATCGCGCGCCGCAGCCGCGGGACGCCTCGCCTGGCCAACCGGCTCCTGAAGCGCGTGCGTGATTACGCCCAGGTGCGTCACGACGGGCGGGTCAGCGAGGACGTGGCGGCGGAGGCGCTCGCGTTCTTCGAAGTCGACCACCTTGGGCTCGACAAGATGGATGTGAGGATCCTCGAGACGCTGATCGTGAAGTTCTCGGGACGCCCCGTCGGCCTCAACACCCTGGCCACGTCGGTGGGCGAGGAGACCGAGACGCTGGAGGACGTGTACGAGCCGTTCCTGCTCCAGCTCGGGTTCCTCATGCGGACCCCGAAGGGGCGGCAGGCCACTCCTCGCGCCTACGAGCACCTCGGTCTGCGACCGCCCGATCCGGACGCGCCGCAGGGCGGGCTCTTCTAGCCCCACCGGAGCGATATGACGACAGCCGAGGGACGCCCGCACGGTGCGGGCGTCCCTCGGCTGTCGCAAGCGCGTCCGACTAGATGGTCACGTCGTAGGCCCACAGCCCGTGCAGATTGCAGTGCTCGATGGCCCGGACGACCGTGTCGGCCGGGAGCGAAACGGGCACGCAGAACTTGGGGTGCGTGACCGCGGGCGACAAGTCGAGACGGGCGATCGGGGCTCCGTCAGCGTACAACTCGATGAAGGTGATGTAGTGGTCGGTCCCGTTGGGGTGCGGGACCTCGTGGCCGACCTCGACGTTGACGATGAGGCGGTCCAGCTGGGCCTCAAGCGTGATGAAGGGCGTGTGCTTCTTCTCGAAGTCGCTCGCCGCTGCGAAGTCGGCGACAGCGGTGACGGTCGGTGCCTCGGCCATGGGTCCTCCTGATGGGTCGAATGCGCTGATGGCGAGCCGGGTGCTCGACGAGTATCTACCCGAACGCGGACGATTCCCGATGCGCCTTGTCGCGGGAGCATTGCAGCGGGTCCTCGGGGCACGCCACGGGTAGAATCGGAGTGAAGCACCCGCGATCGCCTCCGGAGGCTCGATGTCAGCCCACCCCGATCTCATCGACCGCGACGACCTGGTCCTGTTGGTGGTCGACGTTCAGGACCGGCTGGCCGCGGCCATGGATGCCCGCGATGCGACCGTGGCCGCGATCGCGCGGCTCGTCCGGGTAGCCGCCATCGTCGGCGCGCCGATCGTCGTCACGCGTCAGTACCCCCAAGGGCTCGGCGGCACGGTCCCCGAGATCGAGGCGGCGCTGGAGCAGGCGAGCGAGGCGGTGGCAGTCAGCATCGTGGACAAGACCGCCTTCTGCGCGTGTGAGGAGCCCGGCTTCTCCGCCGTCCTCGGGCTGAGCGGGCGCAGGCAGGTGGCCATCGTGGGGATGGAGACGCACATCTGCGTCACGCAGACCGCTCTCGCCCTCGCAGCATCGGGCTACCGCGTCCATGTCGTCGAGGACGCCTGCTGCTCGCGACGCGCCCGGGACCACGGCACGGCGCTTGCTCGTCTACGGGCGCACGGTGTCACCGTGACCTGCGCCGAGTCCCTCATGTATGAGGCCGTCGGGCGCGCCGCCACGCCCGAGTTCAAACGCCTGCTCGCGGTCGTCAAGGAGGGGTAGACTCCCTCGGGACGTCCATGGCGTCCGCGACCCGCCCGAGAGGACCCGCATGCTGTCAGACGTCGAGATCGCCCAGAGCGCGAAGATCCGCCCGATCTCTTGGGTCGCGGAGGCCGCCGGCATCGAGCCGCGGTTCATGGAACCGTACGGCGTCTACAAGGCGAAGGTGCGCCTCTCGATCAGCGAGAGCCTCGCCGACCGTCCCAATGGCAAGTATGTCGTGGTGACCGCCATGACGCCGACGCCGCTCGGGGAGGGCAAGACGCTGACGACCGTCGGTCTCGGACAGGCGCTCGCCCACACGGGCCGCAGCGCCTTCACCTGTATCCGGCAGCCCTCGCTGGGCCCCGTCTTCGGCATCAAGGGCGGTGCGGCGGGCGGCGGTTACTCGCAGGTCCTGCCGATGACCGACTTCAACCTGCACCTGACGGGTGACGCCCACGCCGTGACGACCGCGCACGACCTGTGCTCGGCTTTCATCGACAACGCGTTGCACCACCGCGACGCGATCGATCTCGATCCCTACGCCGTCACGTGGCGCCGCGTGCTCGACATCTCGGACCGCGCGCTGCGTGACGTCGTCATCGGCCTCGGCGGCCGGTTCGGCGGCGTGCCGCGCGAGACCGGCTACGACATCACGTCCGCAAGCGAGCTGATGGCGGTGCTCGCGCTCTCCGACGACCTGCAGGACCTGCGCAAGCGCATCGGGCGCATCGTCGTGGGCAGTGCGCGCGACGGACACCCGATCACCACCGAGAGCCTCAAGGTCGCCGGCGCGATGACCGTGCTCATGCGTGACGCGGTCATGCCGAACCTGCTCCAGAACATGGAGGGCGGCCCGGTGTTCGTGCATGCCGGACCCTTCGGCAACATCGCGCACGGCAACTCGTCGATCATCGCCGACCGCATCGCGCTCAGGCTCGCCGACTACGTGGTGACAGAGGCCGGCTTCGGCGCCGACCTGGGATTCGAGAAGTTCTGCAACATCAAGTGCCGCACGAGCGGTCTGTCGCCCGACTGCGCGGTGCTGGTGTGTACCGTGCGCGCGCTCAAGGCCCACTCCGGGCGCTACGAGATACGTCCGGGCAAGCCGCTGGATCCGCGTCTGCTCGCCGAGGACCTCGACGCGGTTCGCGCGGGGATGCCCAACCTCATCAAGCACATCGAGAACGTCATCGCCTTCGGGATCCCGGTCGTCGTCGCGGTCAACCACTTCCCGACCGACACCGATGCCGAGCACCAGCTGATCCGCGAGGCGGCACTGGCTGCGGGCGCGCACGCGGCGGTCTCTCAGACCACGCACGCCGATGGTGGCGCCGGCGGCGTCGAGCTCGCGGACGCCGTGGCGAAGGCGTGCGAGGAGAAGTCCCAGCTCATCTTCTCCTATTCGGACGACGACTCCGCCGAGGTCAAGATGGAGGCGCTCGCGCGCGGCGTCTACGGCGCCGAGGGTATCGACCTCTCCAAGGAGGCGCGCCGCTCGCTCGCGCGCTTCACCGCCATCGGCTACGGGTCGCTGCCCGTCTGCATGGCAAAGAGCCATCTCTCGCTCAGCCACGACCCGGATCTCAAGGGGGCGCCGACGGGGTGGACCCTGCCCATTCGCGACGTGCGTCTCTCCGCCGGCGCGGGGTTCCTCTACGCGCTGTGCGGTGACATCATGACGATGCCGGGCTTGCCGAGCCGTCCAGCCGGCGAGAAGGTCGACATCGACGCTGACGGCAACATCGTCGGGCTCTTCTAGGCGATCCCGCAGCCACGCTCTTCGAGAGAAGGAACCTGCATGCCTCCGACCATCATCGACGGCAAGGTCGTCTCGGCCGCGGTCGAGCTCGAGACCAAGAGGCGCGTGGCGGCGCTGCTGGAGCGCGGCGTGACTCCCGGACTCGCGGTCGTGCTCGTCGGGGACGACCCGGCGTCGCAGTCCTACGTGAGCATGAAGGAGCGTGACTGCGAGCGCGTCGGTATCCGCGGCTTCGACACGCGTCTGCCCGCCGACACCACGCAGGAGGAGCTCGACGCGGTGATCGCCGCCTACAACGCGGACCTCCAGGTGCACGGCATCCTCGTGCAGCAGCCGTTCCCGCGCCATCTGGACGTCGAGCGCGTCGTGGCAGACATCGCGCCGATCAAGGACGTCGACGGCTTCCATCCCGAGAACCTCGGCCGGCTGATGCGCGGCCTTCCCGGCCACCGGGCATGCACGCCGTGGGGCGTCATCCGCATGCTCGATCACTACGGGATCGAGTTGCGGGGCAAGCACGCCGTGATCGTCGGCAGGTCACTCCTGGTCGGCAAGCCGATGGGCCTGATGCTGCTGGAGCGCGACTGTACCGTCACGACGTGCCATTCGCGCACCGTCGACCTTGCGGCAGTGTGCCGCGGGGCGGACATCTTGGTCGCCGCGATCGGGCGCCCGAAGATGATCGGCGCCGAGTACGTGCGCGAGGGCGCTGTGGTCATCGACGTCGGCATCAACCGGACCGACTCGGGCATGGTCGGCGACGTCGACTTCGACGCCGTGGCGCCGATGTGCTCCGCGATCACTCCGGTCCCCGGCGGTGTGGGCCCCATGACGCGCGCGATGCTCATGTCCAACACGGCTGACGCCGCCGAACAGCAGACCGTCTGACCGCGTTCCCGATCGCGCCCGTTCGCTCGTCCATTCGGGGGTCTCGTGCTCTACGCCTTCTTCGTCGCCACCGTCCTCATCACGCTCGCCGAACTGGGTGACAAGACCCAGCTGCTCGCGCTGTGCCTGGCCGCCCGCTACCGCTGGTGGCAGGTGCTCATCGGCATCTTCGCGGCCACGCTGTTCATCCACTTCTTCTCGACGCTGGTGGGGCAGGCGGTCGGGAGCCTCATCCCCGAACTGTGGCTCGGGATCATCACGGGCGTGTTGTTCGTCGGGTTCGGCATCTGGACGCTGCGCGGCGATTCCGATGACGGCGACGACGGTTCGAAGGCCGGTCGCTTCGGCCCGATCGTGACGGTCGCGATCGCGTTCTTTCTCGCGGAACTGGGCGACAAGACGCAGATCATGACGATGACGATCGCGGCCGATCCCGCGGCCGTGCTGCGCACGTTCGGCGCTGCCGGCCCCGCCATCACGAACGCGCTCGCCGGCATGGGCCTGAGCGCGAACGGACTGACCGCGACCCAGTCGTTCTGGGGAGTATGGATGGGCTCCACCGTGGGCATGATGATCGCCGACGGCGTCGCCATCGTGGTCGGGTCGATCCTAGGCAAGAAGCTCCCGGAGCGCATCATCACGCGGATCTCGGGCGCGCTCTTCATCATCTTCGGGCTGGCGACCGCCGGCGCCGCGATCGCGAAGGCGATCTGACGCAGGAGCGGGAAGGGAGTGGATCCGTGAAGGTGATGCTGCACGCGTGCTGCGGCCCCTGCCTGCTCGAGCCCTTCGATGCTCTCGCCTCCGAGCATGAGGTGCGCGTCGCGTACGCGAATCCCAACATCCACCCCCGCTCGGAGTACGAACACCGTCGCGACACCCTGCTCGCATGGACGGAGTCGCAGGCAGTCGAGGTCGACGAACTCGCGTACGAGCCCGAGGTGTGGGACCGGGCGGTCGCCGGTCTCGAGGAGGCGACGGGGGAGCGGTGCCGCGCCTGCTACCGTCTGCGTCTCGGCCTGGTCGCGAAGCACGCCGCCGAGTCCGGCTTCGACGCGGTCGCGACCACGCTCACGGTCAGCCCGTGGCAGGATCCCGACGGTATCCGCGAGGCCGGCGTCGAGGCGTGCGCCGAGTACGGCGTCGCATTCCTGGTGACGGACTTCCGCGGCCGGTACGGCGAGGCGACGCGACGCAGCCGCGAACTCGGGATGTACCGCCAGAACTACTGCGGGTGCCGATACTCGGACGCCGAGGCCGCCGAGCAGCGGGAGCAGCGGCGCGCGGATCGCGCGGCGCGCCGGGGCTAGCGGCCCTTGCGTCCCTCGGACTTCGGTTCGCGGATCCCCAGGTCGACCTCGCGCGCCTTGCGCTCGCGATCGCTGCGCATGATCCCCGGGACGTGCCGCGCGTAGCGCAGGTTCCGCCGCGGGCTGAAGCCGGGACGCGACACGGTGGTGATGCGCTCGTCGAGCGCGATGCGGAGGTCCGCGGCCGTCTCGCCCGGGAAGTAGGTCCGGCTCGTGCCGATCACGGGGAGGATGTGCGCGTCGCTGCCTCCCGTGCACGCGAATCGGTCGCCGTGCGACAGCTGGTAGAAGCGCGCGACCCAGTTGGCGATGAACAGCAGGGGCGTCGAGTTCGCGATCTCGATGCCGTCGTAGTCGACGTTGTTGTAGATGCCCCGGTTGCCGCGGCTGAGCCCCGCCTTCGACCAGAGTCGCGGTGCGAACGGGTGCGCGGCGACGGCGAACCCTCCCTGGGCGTGGATGGCGGCGACGGTCTCGGCCGCGCTCAGGCCCGGGGGCACGATGTCGGGGGTCCACAGGCCGACGATGTGACCGTCGGAGCTCTCGACCTCCTGCGCGACAATGACTTCGACGGGCAGATCGCGTTCGACGGCCAACGCCGCGGCCTCGATCGCGCCCAGGTTGGTATTGTGATCCGCGATCGCGATGACCTTGAGGTCGGTCTTCTCGCAGACCCAGTCGAGCACCTCGGAAGGGGTCGCGACCCCATCGGACGCAGTGGTATGGATGTGGAGGTCCGCGGCGGACCAGAAGTCACTTTGCATGGGCTGCATGGTACCCGATGCGGAGCACGGGCGACAGCGGGCGGCGATGGGTGGCCGGACGCCGCGCGCTACACTGGCGGCACGCTGGAGACGCCCACACGAAAGGCCGCGCGTGCGCACCGACGACTTCGACTACGACCTGCCCACGGGGCGCATCGCCCAGTCCCCTGCGGAGCCGCGCGACAGCTGCCGGCTGCTCGTTCTGAACCGCTACACCGGCGCCATCGAGCACCGGGTGTTCACGGATATCGAGCGGTACGTCAGGCGCGGGGACCTGCTCGTCGTCAACGAGACGCGCGTGCTGCCGGCGCGCCTGCACGGCGTGAAGGAGGACGGCGGCGCGAAGGTCGAGCTCCTGCTCCTGCGCGAACGTGGCGCGGACACGTGGGAGTGTCTCGTCCGCCCCGGTCGCAGGCTCCAGCCGGGCGCCACCGTGAACCTGGGGGACGGCGAGGCGAGTGCGGCGATCGTCGGGGTCCTGGACGAGTCCGGGACCCGGCTGGTGCAGTTCCGCGCTCGGGAGGGCCGCTTCATCGACGTGCTTCACCGGCTCGGAGAGGTGCCGCTGCCGCCCTACATCACACGGCCGCTTGCCGACCCCGAGCTGTACCAGACCGTCTACGCCACCGACGAGCGCTCGGCCGCCGCGCCCACCGCCGGGCTGCACTTCACCACCGAGCTGCTCGACCGGCTCGTCGGCAGGGGAGCGCACGTAGCCCGCGTCGAGCTCGACGTCGGCCTCGACACCTTCCGCCCGGTGAGCGAGGACGATCCCGAGCTGCACCACATCCACACCGAGCACTACCGCGTGAGCGAGCAGGTCGCGTCAGCGGTGGCGGAGTGCCGCGAGCGCGGCGGCCGCGTGATCGCCGTCGGCACGACGAGCGTCCGTGCTCTGGAGAGCGCGTGGAGCGAGGAGGCCGGCGCGGTGTGCGCCACGGAGGGCAGCACGAAGCTGTTCATCCTCCCGGGCTACGCCTTCCGGGCGGTCGACGCGATGATCACGAACTTCCACGTGCCCCGTTCGACACTGCTCATGATGATCAGCGCGTTCGCCGGGCGGGACAACGTCCTGCACGCGTACGAGACGGCGCTGGCCGATGAGTACCGGTTCCTGAGCTTCGGCGATGCGATGCTGATCATCTGATCCTCCGGGCGATAAGCCCTTCGGCATCAGGGGATGAGCATCGGCTCCCACCACGTCCAGTTCGGGTTGGAGCCGGCCGGGTCGGTCGCGGGAGTTCCCGGGGCGATCGCGAAGCCCTGCATCTGAGGTACGCCGGCTGCGGTGTACGTCGGGATCCCGAGTGCGTCTCCGCCGGAGACGATGAACGTGGGCGCGCCGTCGGGCGAGGTCGGCGCCGGGAAGCGGCTCGGCAACTCCGGCCACTGGCCGAAGCGGTCCACCGCGTTGCCCGCGACCATCTGGTACTTCAGGCTGTTGAACACGCGGATGACCGGCGCGTAGAGGCGAGTGCCGTCGGGACCCGTCACGACGATCGAGCCGTCGGTCAGCGGCGACCGGTACGCCCGTGCCTGGGTCGGGGCGCCCGCGCTGCCGAACGCGGTCGTGACCGTGCCGATCGCGTCGGTAGCCGTCTTCGCGTCCGACAGCAACGAGCCGGGCGCATAGACGCGGTTGCGGAACGTCAAGTAGTCGGGGGCACGCGCCGGAGCCGGGGTGGCCGCGGGCGCGGCAGGGGCGGCGGACCTGGTGGCCGCCTCGTTGGAGAAGGTGAGATCCAGCGCGCCGGTCTGGGCCCCGGACGGCAGGTGCGTCGACGCGGTCTGCGGAGTCGGGGTGCGGGTCACCAGGATCGCGATCACCGCGACGGCCGCGGCCGCCGCTCCGAGCGCGCCGAACGTCTTCCATCGTCCGGCGCCCGAGAGCCACTCGAACCGCGGCGTCGAGCCCGGCGCGTCGGTCGGCGCGACGGGCTGCTCCAGGGGAAGGGCGGCCGCGATCGCGTCTTCGGCGCGCTCGGCGACGATGGCGGCCACTGCGACCATCACACGGTCGACGAGGCCGGGCGGAGCCTGCGGCGCGGGAAGCGCCTCCAGCTTCCTGAGGTCGGCCTCGAACGCGCGACACGCTCCGCAGTCATCACAGTGCATGCGGGCGGCTTCGGCGCTCTCCTCGGTCACGTGCTCGCCGTCATGGAGTGCGGAGAGCGTGGCCTGGGTGCGGATGCAATCCATCTCCATCGCCTAGGCACCTCCCTTCGCGTCGAGGCAGAGCAGCGTGGTGAGCGCGCGGCGCGCGCGGAACACGCGCGACTTGACCGTGCCGGCCGGTACGCCCAGGACCGAACCCGCCTCGGCGTAGGGGAGCCCGAACAGTGCGACCGCGTTGAATGCCTCGCGGTCCTCGGGGGACAGGGCACGCATCGCCATCTCGAGATCGACCGAACCGGCGGCCTCGCCGGCGGTGTCGTTGTTGGCGATCCTGTGAAGCTCCACGGGATCGACGGGAGTCGCGGCGCGGCGTCCCGAACGCAGCATGTCGAGACATACGTTGCGGGTGACGCGGAACAGCCACGTGGTGAAGGCGGCGCGGCTGCCGAAGCCCTCGAGCGAGCGGAACACCTTGATCCAGACCTCCTGCGTCGCGTCCTGAGCGGCAGAGGCATCTCCGAAGAAGCGGTACGCGTGCGCATAGACGGCGTCGGTGTGCGCTCGAACGAGCGACTCGAACGCTCCTATGTCGCCTGCTGCGGCCCGGCTGACCAGGTCCGCATCATCGCGCACGTGCTCGGTCATGCCCTACCTTCTTCGACGCCGTGGGGACGGGTCCGGTTCTCCCAGCTTTCCCAGTCTCCCTGAAGGGTGGCCTCGCGTCGAGGACGATGCGACGGCTGGAGTAGAATCACCGCCATGCGAATCGGAGAGTTCGAACTCATCACCACCGACCCGGACACCGCGGCACGTCGCGGTGTGCTGCACACCGCACACGGCGAGATCCACACCCCGTTGTTCATGCCCGTCGGGACGCGTGCCACGGTCAAGGGGATGTTGCCCTCCCGGCTGCGCGAGCTCGGGGCGCAGACCATCCTCTCCAACACCTACCACCTGTTCCTTCGCCCGGGCACCGACATCATCGAGGAGGCAGGCGGGCTCCGCTCCTTCATGGGCTGGGACGGGACGGTGCTCACCGACTCCGGCGGGTTCCAGGTGTTCAGCCTCGCCGACACGGTGAAGGTCACCGACGACGGGGTGGCGTTCAACTCGATCCTGGACGGCGCCAAGCATTTCTGGACGCCGGAGGACAACGTCGCTATCCAGGAGCAGCTCGGCGCCGATATCTTCATGCAGCTCGACCAGTGTCCGCCCTACCCCGCGGAGAAGGAGACGGTCGCGACCGCCGTCCGCCGCTCCGCGCAGTGGGCGCGGCGCTGCGCGGATGCCCGGAAGCGGGAGGACCAGTTGCTCTTCGGGATCGTGCAGGGTGGCGTGTTCGCCGACCTGCGTGCGGAGAGCATCGAGCGCCTTGTCGAGGTCGGGTTCCCGGGCTACGGGATCGGCGGCTACTCCGTTGGCGAGCCCCACGAGATGATGCTCGAGTCGCTCGAACCGGTGTGCGGGCTGCTGCCGTCGGACCAGCCCCGCTACCTCATGGGCGTCGGCAACCCGACGACCATCCTTCGAGCCGTGGCACTGGGCGTCGACATGTTCGACTGCGTGCTGCCGACGCGCACCGCGCGTCTGGGGACCGCGTTCTCGAGCGAGGGGCGGCTCAACCTCCGCAACGCCCGTTTCGCGCGCGACACCGGGCCGCTCGACCCCGAGTGCGCGTGCCCGACCTGCGCGACCTACCCGCGTTCGTATCTGCGCCACCTCGTCACGACGAAGGAGATGCTCGGAGCCATCCTTCTGACCGAGCACAACCTCTTCTACCTGCTCGATCTGACGCGGCGCGCTCGCGAGGCGATCGAGGAACACCGCTACGCCGACTTCCTGGCGCGCTGGCTCAACAGCCCGGCTGCCGCCGACTACTAGCCCCAACGGTCGCGCCCGCTCGTGCGCGCCTGAGCGCCGGCGGGCGGTGCTATTCTTACTTCCGGCGCCGGCAGACGGCGCGACCCATCCCGAGGAGCGCGCCATGGCTGCCACCGGTTCGGACCCCATTCTCACGATCGCCTATGTGGTGGTCATCATCGGGATCTTCTACTTCCTGTGGTACCGGCCCCAGCAGGCGCAGCGCAAGAAGCTCCGCGAGATGATGGCGGCCCTGCAGCCGGGCGACGAGGTCATGACGGCCGGCGGGCTCATCGGCGTTCTGCGTTCGATCGACGCCGACACCATGACGGTCGAGATCGCAGACGGCGTCATCGTCCGATTCACGAAGCGGGCCATCATCGATCGGCTCAGGCCCGGTACGGGACCCGGCGATGAGTGACGGCGCGCCCGCGGTTCCCGATTCCCTCGCCTCCGGGGTGAGCGGCGTACCGTGGATCACGCTGGAGACCGTGAGCGCCTCGCCCGACGTCACCGCCATGATCGAGGTCGCGGACGAGTACCTCGGGGCGATCGGCTACACGGAGCACGGGTTCCGCCACGCCAACCTGGTGGCGCACATCTCGGGCAACATCATGCGGCGGCTGGGCTACGACGAGCGTCTGGCGCAGCTCGCTGAGATCGCCGGGTATCTCCATGACGTCGGGAACTGCATCGGTCGCGACCATCACGGGGTGTCCTCAGCGCTGCTCGCGCGCGACATGCTCCGGTCGCTCGGCATGGACCCGTGGGAGACCGCCCACGTCATGAACGCCGTCGGCAACCACGAGGAGGAGTTCGGCGCTCCTGCGAACCCGATCGGGGCCGCGACGATCATCGCGGACAAGGCCGACGTGCACCACACCCGCGTGCGCAACCCCGACCCCGCGGCATTCGACATCCACGACCGCGTGAACTTCTCGGCGCGCCGTTCGTTCCTGCGCGTCGACGGTCAGGCGCGGACGCTGACGCTCGAGATCGATATCGACACCGAGACCAGTCAGGTCATGGAGTATTTCGAGATCTTCCTCAGCCGGATGCAGATGTGCCGCACCGCCGCGGAGGTACTCGAATCGACCTTCCACCTGGTCATCAACGGGACCAAGCTGCTCTAGGGCGTTACAAAGTCCTCGGCGGGGTCCGCATGGTGTAGAGTTTCGGAGGATTTGGCGCGGCCCTCGAAGCGGCGCCTGACGAAGCACACGATCGGAAGGTAGGGGATGGACTCCAGGCAGAAGAACTACCTCGCGATCGCGGGCCTGGTCGTCCTGCTAGTCGGTGCGCTGCTGTTCTTGCTGCCCTTCAAGAAGGCAGACAGCGTGTCGTGGCAGGCGGGCACCGCGAGCGGGTCCTCGACTCTCAAGGAGTCGAAGGCCGTCATCGGACTCACGGCGGACGGCATCGGGGTACAGGCGGCCGCCGATTCCAGCATGAAGCCGATCGCCTTGCTCGAGCGCATCACCGATTCCACAGCCACGGTGTCCGCATCGTGGCGCGTCTCGGCGACCACCGAGTCGACCCTGCCGATCACGGTCCGCGGCGCGGTCGTGAAGAGCGCCGAGCTCTCGTATGGGACGACCTTCACTGTCGGCTCCTCGTCTTTCAGCCTGCAGGAGGGCGGCTCCTCGATCACGCAGGGGCTCGATCTGCGTGGCGGATTGTCGGTCATCCTCACGCCGAAGAAGGCGGCCGACGCCGTCGCGATGCAGCGGGCTCTGGTCATCATGAACACCCGCGTGAACGGTCTGGGTGTCTCGGAGGCCACGGTGCAGCTCGAGAACGACAATCAGGCCATCCTGGTCCAGCTTCCCGGCGTGCGTGACGCGCGCGGGGCGCTCGACGTCATCGGCCAGGCCGGTCAGCTCGCGTTCGTCGAGGTCGCCAGCTTGCCCACCACGCTCCAGGCGCAGGTCGTCGACGGCTTCAAGATGCCCGCCGGCTCGTACAAGCCGTTCATGACCGGCGACGTCATCACGACCGCCAACGCCAAGGCATCGTCCAACGTGGCCCGACCGGGCTACGAGGTGTCGGTGTCCATGAACGCCTCGGGCACCGCGACGTGGGCCGAGGTCACCACGCGCAGCTTCCCCACGGGCGCGCGGATCGCGATCCTGCTCGACGGGACCGTGGTCTCCGCGCCGTCGGTCAACGAGGCCATCACCGGCGGTGACACCTCCATCACCGGCAACTTCACGGCAGAGGAGGCGCGCAAGCTGGCCATGATCCTTCAGTCCGGCGCGCTCCCCGTCGACCTGCAGTTCTCCCAGACCGAGGTCGTCGGACCCACGCTCGGCCAGGACTCGCTCTACCAGGGCATCACGGCCGCGCTCATCGGGTTCGCGATCGTCGCCCTCTACCTCGCCCTCTACTACCGCGGCTTCGGGCTGCTGTCGTGGATCTCACTCGGCTCGTTCGCCGTGGTCTACCTGGGCGTGCTGTCGGTGCTCTCCAGCGCCGGCCAGTACGCGCTGTCGTTGCCGGGCATCGCGGGCATCACGCTCTCGATCGGATTGGCGGCAGACACCTCCATCCTCATCTTCGAGAGATACAAGGAAGAGATCGCGATGGGCCGCACGCCGCGCGCGGCTGCGAAGTCGGGTACTAAGCACGCCATCCTGACCTCGCTCGACGCCGACGCGGTCACGTTCGCGAGCGCCATCCCGCTGTTCATCTTCGCGATCGGCCCGGTCAAGGGCTTCGCGCTCACGCTCATGATCGGTATCGTCTGCGACCTCACGATCGCGATGCTGTTCACGAGGCCCGCGGTGATCCTGCTGGCAGAGAAGACCATCGGCAAGATCCCCGGGTTCTTCGGCGTGAAGGGAAGTGCCGTCGATGCGTAGGCCGTACATAGACTTCATGGGCAAGCGCATGTGGCTCTTCTCCTTCTCCGGAGTGGTTCTCCTCATCGCGCTCGGATCGCTGGTGTTCCGGCCGCTGAACCTCGGCATCGAGTTCAAGGGCGGCACGGTCATCACGCTGACCAACGTTTCCGGCGCCACGATCGAGCAGGTGCGTTCCGCCGCGAGCGCCGCGGGCATCCCCGGCGCGGCGGTCCAGACGACCGAGCGCGGCTTCATCGTCCGCTCGACCGAGACCAAGACCGTCAGCGCCGAGGCGCAGGCGGCGGCCATGGCCGCGACGCTGAAGGTGGCGTCGACGGACCGTCAGGTCTCGACCATCGGCCCCGAGTGGGGCAGCAACATCACCAACGCGTCCCTGCTCGCACTCGCGGTGTCGATCATCGCGATCCTCGCCTACATCTCCATCCGGTTCGAGTACAAGATGGCCGTGACCGGCGTCATCGCGCTGCTGCACGACGCGGCGATCACGCTCGGCCTCTACGCGCTGCTCGGCCGTGAGGTCACCCCGAACACGGTGGCAGCGCTGCTGACCATCCTCGGCTACTCGCTCTACGACACGATCGTCGTGTTCCATCGCATCCGTGAGAACACGCAGAACCTGAGCAAGAAGACCTTCATGGACATGGCGAACGACTCGCTGAACCAGGTGCTCGCACGCTGGATCAACACGGGTCTGTCGTCGCTGATCCCGGTCATCTGTCTGCTGCTGTTCGGCGGCGAGACGCTGCGCGACTTCGCGTTCGCTCTGACCGTCGGGCTGCTGTCGGGCGCGTACTCCTCGGTGGCGGTGGCGAGCCCGCTGTATGCCATGTGGAAGGAGCGCGAGCCGCGCTACCTGGCGCTGCGCAAGAAGTTCGCGGCGGCCAAGTAGGGCGCCGCTCCAAGCGCTCGATCCACGGGCCCGGCACGCTGCCAAGCGTGCCGGGCCCGTCTGCTAGCATTCACCCGTGCCCACCTCCGCCCCGTCACCCGCGCGCTGGACCCTGACTCCCGCTGACGAGTCGGCGGTCGCGGCGTTGGCGGCCTCCACGGGACTCTCAGGCACGGTCGCGCGCGTCCTTCTGGCGCGCGGTATCGACACCGCCGAGGCGACGCGCCTCTTCCTCACGCCCGACCTCGCTCGCGACTGGCGCGACCCCGAGGGGTTGCCCGGGATGACCGCGTGCGCCGATGCCGTGGCCGCCGCGGTCCGCTCGAAGACGCGCATCGTGGTGTTCGGCGACTTCGACGTCGACGGGCTGACCGCGGCCGCGCTGGCCGCGCGCGGGCTGGCCGCTCTCGGCGCCGACGTGGAGGCCACCGTCCCTCATCGCTTCCGCGAGGGCTACGGGCTGTCCGACCGTGCGGTCGAGCGGCTCATCTCGATGGCCCCGGGGTTGGTCATCACGGTCGACTGCGGCATCTCCAGCGGACCCGAGATCGGTCGCCTGCGTGCGGCGGGGATCGATGTGGTGGTCACCGACCACCACGAGCCCGGTGAGGGTGTCCCGACCGGCGTCCCCGTGTGCGACCCGAAGTCGGGTGAGTGCGGCTTCGCCGAGTTGGCGGGTGCCGGGGTCGCGCTGAAGCTGATCGCGGCCGTGGGCGTGCGCCTCGGAGAGCCCGACGCGTGGCGCGAGCTCACCGACCTCGCCGCTATCGGGACCGTCGGCGACATCGTGCCGCTGCTGGACGAGAACCGCGCGCTGGTCGCCGACGGCCTCGCGCGCATCCGCGCCCGCGCCCGCACGGGAATCGCTGCGCTGTGCGAGGTGGCCGGCGTCGATCCGCGGACGATGACCTCGGAGCGCATCGCGTTCGGGCTCTCGCCGCGGCTCAACGCCGCCGGTCGGATCGCCGATCCCGCCGAAGCGCTCGCGCTGCTGCTGTCGGACGTCCCGGCCGAGGCGGCCTCGCTGGCCAAGGCGCTCGACACCTACAACGGTGCCCGGCAGACGGCCGAGGCCGACCTGTCGCGCGAGGCGACGGGCGCCGCAAAGGCCGCGTGGCACGACGGTGCCCGCTCGCTCGTGGTGGCGGGCGCGGGCTGGCACGAGGGCGTCCGCGGCATCGTCGCATCCCGGCTCGCCGGCGTGTACGGCGTACCGGTCATCGTGTTCTGCATCGAGGACGGCGAGGCGCGCGGGTCGGGACGCAGCGTCGGGGACGTGGACCTGCACGCGGCGGTCTCGCACTGCTCCGAGCTGCTCACGCGCTTTGGCGGGCATGCCGCCGCCGTGGGCGCGACCCTGCCGGCGGATCGGCTCCCCGACTTCGCGCGCTGCCTCGACGAGGCGCTCGCGGACGTTCCCGAGGAGGCGTTCTCCCGTACGGTCAAGGCGGACGCCGAGGTGCACCTGTGGCAGGCGACCCGCGAGCTGGCGACGGGGCTGTCCGCCCTCGAGCCGTTCGGATGCGCCAACCCGAAGCCGACGCTGGTGAGCCGCGGTGTGTTCATGAACAGCCGCTCGCTGGTGGGGAAGGAGCAGGCGCACTTCAAGTTCGAGGCCTACGACGGCGTCGCGTCGGTGCCGGCGATCGCGTTCCGCTGCCCGGATGCTGCCGCGCTCGCCGCGAACGACGCGGCGGTCGACGTTCTCTACGCGCTCGACACCGACACATGGCAGGGCCGCGAACGCATCCAACTCATGGTCCGCCGCATCGTGCCGCACCTGGCGCCTGCCGACGCACCGGCTGCGGAGCTGGTGGAGGAGCTGTTCGCCGACGCCGCTCGCATCCTGGCGCGTGGCGACTACGAGGGGATCGCGGATGCCGAGGCGTTCCACACGAAGCTGGCCGGAGTGAGCTTCGAGGGACGTCAGGACGTGGTCGCCCGCCTCGAGCCCGGGGCCGTGCTGCGCGTCGTGCGCCAGCCGGACAACCCCTTCGACGCGAACGCGATCGCGCTGCTCGACCCGACCGGTGAGCAGGTCGGGTTCTTCAACCGCCGGTTGGCCGCGGTCCTGGCGCCGGTGATCGACGCCGGCACCGCGTTCGAGGTGACCGTCACCGACCTCACCGGCGGGGGAGAGGACGCCAGCCGCGGAGTCAACGTGCTCGTGTCGCGCGAAGGCGCGGCGCTGGACGCGGAGCGTGACGCGGAGGCGCGCGCCACCCGGAGGGCGGAACTCACAGTCCTCGACGACGACGCCCTCGACGCCGAGCTCGTTCGCGCGCTCATCGGCGACGGCACCCTGCACGCCGCGCAGACCGAGGCCCTTGCGCACCTCGCTCACGGGCGCTCATGCCTCGCCGTGATGGCGACCGGCCGTGGCAAGTCGCTCATCTTCCAGCTGCACGCGGCGCGGATCGCGCTCAAGCGCGGACAGGCGAGCGTGTTCGTCTACCCGTTGCGCGCGCTCGTGGCCGATCAGGCGTTCCACCTCGAGGACGTGTTCGACGCGATCGGCCTGAGCGTACGGCTGATCACCGGCGAGACGGCGCCCGGCGCGCGCGACGAGCTGTTCGCGCAGCTGGCCGACGGCCGCGTGGACGCGCTCATGACCACGCCCGAGTTCCTCGACCGCCACGCGGCGCTGTTCGCGGCGAGCGGGCGTGTCGGCTTCGTCGTGATCGATGAAGCGCACCACGTCGGGCTCGCGCGCGCGTCGCACCGTCCCGCGTATGCGCGGCTGGGCGAGGCCCTGGAGAGGCTCGGCGGTCCGGTCGTGTGCGCTGTGACCGCCACTGCGAGCGACGAGGTCGCCGCGACCATCCGCCGGACCCTGGGCATCGAGAGCGTGGTGCTCGATCCCTCCCGCCGCGACAACCTGCGCGTGTCCGACCGGCGTGGGCTGGCCGACAAGCCCGGCTACCTGGCGACCATTGCGTCGAGCGGCGACAAGCTCATCGTGTACGTGAACAGCCGCGACCAGTCGGTGGCGATCGCGCAGAAGATCCGCGAGTCGAGCCCGGCGCTGGCGCAGCGCACCGCCTTCTACAACGGCGGCATGGCGCGCGCGGCCCGGCATGCGGTGGAGCGCGCGTTCCGCGACGGCCACATCACCGCGATCGTCGCCACCAGTGCGTTCGGCGAGGGCGTCAACATCCCCGACGTGCGCAACGTCGTGCTGTTCCACCTGCCGTTCAACCGCGTCGAGTTCAACCAGATGTGCGGACGGGCCGGCCGCGACGGCGCGCCCGCCACGGTACACCTGCTGTTCGGCGAGCGCGACGGGCGGCTCAACGAGCTGATCCTCGAGTCCACCGCTCCCGACCTCGACGATCTTCGCGCCCTCTACTCCGCGCTGCGAGCGCGCGGGACAGCCGCTGCCGACGGGTGGGTCGAGGCCACGAACGCCCAGCTCGCGGAGGATGTGAAGCGGAAGCGTCCGCGCACGCGGTTGACCGACCGCGGCGCATCCACCGGCATCGGTGTGTTCCGCGAGGTCGGGCTCGTCGCGGGCGAGGGGGCCGGCTCCTACCGGCGTCTGACGCTGCTGCCTGCACAGGGCAAGACCGACCTGACGACATCGGTGCGCTACGCCGAGGGCGTGGACGAGGTCGAGGAGTTCGGCGGCTTCCGTGCGTGGGTTCTGGGCGCTCCCGCCGACGAGTTGTTGCAGGCCTTCGACCGGCCCATCCTGCCCTCCGCGTAGAAGCGCACCGTCACGCCGTGCTGCTGCTAGAATCGGCACCACCTTATGCAGCGATGGCCGGAGCGCGCGTGACGACGATCACCTACGAGCAGCTCGAGAAGAAGGTGGCGGAGTTCAACCCGTCCGCCGACCTCCGCGTGCTCCGTCGCGCCTACGAGTTCGCCTCCGCCTCTCACGAGGGCCAGATGCGCAACAGCGGCGAGCCCTTCATCAGCCACCCCCTGAACGTGTGCGGCATCCTCGCCGACATGCATCTCGACGAGCCCACGCTCGTGGCGGGGCTGCTGCACGACACCGTCGAGGACAGCTCGGCGACGGTCGCCCAGGTCAAGGCCGAGTTCGGCGAAGAGGTCGCCGCACTCGTGGACGGGGTCACCAAGCTCGGCAAGATCAAGTTCGATTCGCGCGACGAGGCGCAGTCCCAGAACCTGCGCAAGATGCTCATCGCGATGGCCAAGGACATCCGCGTCATCCTGATCAAGCTCGCGGACCGCCTGCACAACATGCGCACGATCGAGTTCCTGCCGGCGGACCGCGCCAAGGTCAAGGCCATCGAGACGATGGAGATCTACGCGCCGCTCGCGCACCGGCTCGGCATATCACAGGTCAAGTGGGAGCTCGAGGACCTCGCGTTCAAGGTGCTCGAGCCCGCGAAGTACCAGCAGATCCAGCGACTCGTGTCCGACAGCCGCACCGCCCGCGAGGCCTACCTCAAGCAGGTCATCGACGACCTCGCCACGGAGCTGGAGGCCATCGGGGTCAAGGCCGAGATCTCGGGGCGGCCGAAGCACTTCTACTCCATCTACCAGAAGATGTCGCAGAAAGGTAAGGACTTCAACGAGATCTACGACCTCATCGCCTTGAGGATCATCGTCGACTCGGTGAAGGACTGCTACGGCGCTCTGGGCACCGTGCATTCCATGTGGAAGCCGCTCCCGGGTCGCTTCAAGGACTACGTGGCGATGCCCAAGTTCAACATGTACCAGTCGCTGCACACCACCGTCATCGGCCCCGCCGGCCGGCCGCTCGAACTCCAGATCCGCACCGAGGAGATGCACCGCACGGCTGAGTACGGCATCGCGGCGCACTGGAGGTACAAGGACGGCGGACGAGGCGACGAGACGTTCGACGAGCGACTCGCCTGGCTGCGGCAGATGTTGGAGTGGCAGACCGAGCTCAAGGACCCCCGCGAGTTCATGGAGGCCCTGAAGATCGACCTGTTCGAGGACGAGGTGTTCGTCTTTACGCCGAAGGGTGACGTCGTCTCTCTGCGCAAGGGGTCCACGCCGATCGACTTCGCCTATCAGATCCACACCGAGATCGGTCATCACACGGTCGGCGCGAAGATCAACGGCTCGATCGTCCCGCTCGGCTACGAGCTGCAGATGGGCGACCGCCTCGAGATCATGACCAACAAGAACTCGGCGGGCCCTTCGCGCGACTGGCTCAACATCGTCCGCACTTCCAGCGCCCGCAGCAAGATCCGCTCCTTCTTCAGCAAGGTCAGCCGCACCGACGACCTCGCGCACGGCAAGGACGAGCTCCAGAAGATCCTGCGCAAGCAGGGGCTCTCGATCGGCTCCTCGGCAGGCGTGCGCGCGCTGACCGCGGTCGCCAAGGAACTCAACTTCGTCGAGTCGGACGACCTGCTCGCGCACATCGGCTCGGGCAAGGTCTCCGCCAAGTTGGTCGTGGGCAAGCTGATCAAACTCCTCGCGGGCGCCGAGCCCGCGCCGGAGCCGGAGAAGCCGGACTTCACGCTCGCGATGCCGATGCAGGCGCCGCGTTCGAAGCGCAAGAAGTCCGGTACCGGGGTGCGCGTCAAGGGCATCGACGATCTGCTCGTGCGCCTGGCGCGCTGCTGCAACCCCGTCCCCGGTGACAAGTTGGTCGGGTTCGTGACCCGCGGGCGCGGTGTGTCCGTGCATCGCGCCGACTGTCCCAACGCTCGCGACCTGCTCAACTCGCCCGAGCGCATCATCGATGTCGAGTGGGACTCCGACGCCTCCACCGTCTACAACGCCGAGATCCACATCGAGGCGCGCGACCGCACCGGGCTGCTGCGCGACGTGACGCTCGCTCTCGCCGAGGGCGGCGTCAACGTGCTCTCCGCCAGCATCGCCACCGACAAGCAGGGGATCGCCAGCATGCGGTTCCTGTTCGAGCTGGGCAACATGGAGCAGCTCGCGGCCGTGCTCACGCGCGTGCGCGGGCTGGACGGCGTCTTCTCCGCGGACCGCATGCTGCCGTCCGGCGGCCCGGCGCGCTGATGCCGTCCATAGCCCTCGAAGGCCTGGCGCTCGGAGAGTTGGAGACGAACTGCTGGCTCGTCTCGGACGGCGCCGGCGGGCCGCTCCTGGTGATCGATCCGGCGGGGGATGCCGACGTCCTGATCGCGGCGTTGCGCGGCCGTGACGTGGCCGCGGTCGTCCTCACGCACGGTCACTTCGACCACCTCGGCGCGGCCACGGCGGTCCTCGCCGCGACCGGTGCGCCGCTTCTCGTGCACCGGGCTGACGCGGCTTCGGTGACCGACGCCGCGGCCAATGGTGGCGCGGTCTTCGGTTTCGACGCCGTGGCGCCGGCGCCCGACAGGGAGCTCGATGATGGTGACGTCGTCGAGGCCGGAGCGCTGCGTCTGACCGTCGTGCACACGCCCGGCCACACACCCGGGTCGATCTGCCTCTACTCCGACACCGACAGCGGGCCGCATCTCTTCTCAGGCGACACGCTGTTCGCCGGGAGCGTGGGGCGCACCGACTTCCCGGGAGGCGACCCGCGCGCGATGCGCGACTCGATCGGTCGTCTCGCGCTCCTGCCTCCTGAGACACTCGTGCACCCCGGGCACGGTCCCGACACCACGCTCGCACGCGAGGCGCGCAGCAACTTCTTCTGGCCGCGGGCGTAGAGGGGGCACATGGGAACCGGCATGCGTGACCTTCTGCTGGTGGCCGCCGGCGGCGCGATCGGCTCGGCGGCGCGCTACGGCGTCGGCCGCTGGATGGGCCTGCAGGGCGGGGCGGTGCCGTGGCCGACCCTGCTGGTGAACGCGACCGGCGCCTTCGCGATCGGTCTGCTGCTGGTGGCCGCGGCCCGGCTCGGGTGGCCCGGCTGGTGGCGGCCCTTCCTCGCGGTCGGCATCCTCGGCGGCTACACGACGTTCTCGACCTTCTCGCTCGAGACCGTCGAACTCGTGCTGCGGGGGTCGTACGGGACGGCCGCGGGCTACGCCATCGGC
>Ga0209540_10000494_pt1 | contig 37225 bp, 40 predicted proteins | sample BarGraIncu01121A_FD_184501 | JGI IMG/M metagenome (GOLD analysis project Ga0209540, IMG submission 184501) | Arctic peat soil microbial communities from Barrow, Alaska - Barrow Graham LP Incubations 011-21A (SPAdes) (version 2) | ecosystem: Environmental > Terrestrial > Soil > Wetlands > Peat... | reverse complement strand
CGTCCTGTGATCTTGTAATGGGAAGAGATCAAGTATCTGCAATAATAATCGAGAATAGACCATCAATCAAGAGTACGGTAGGTACTACCGGAATTAACGCCCGTCAAGGACTCTCAAGCAGAGAGCTGATGCAGCGGGAAGCCACCCTACTTGTAGGGTGGTAGTTTCACTCTTAGGTACTTACCAAAGCATACTTAAAACCCCGGGTAATTTTTTTTTACCCATTAACACAAATAAGCGACTATAGATAGATTATCCTTTATTCCTTTCTGCAATCGTGTCATTGCGACTGCAAAAAGTGTGATAAAAACTTGAATTCGCCACTTACGGCTAACTGATACGAATTTTTATGCAAGGTCATTGAGTACGCAAGACGCAAAGCGACTTAAAGTCGTGGATAAAGAAAATAAGGAACTCAAAAAAGAACTTCTATTACCTTACGCGTGTACCAACCTTTACTTCTTTAGCCGGCAAAAGCAGCACAGTTTCCTCTGCATCGGCGGCAAGCACCATTCCACACGATTCCACTCCAAAGAGTTTTGCTGGTTTCATATTTGCCATTACGACAACCTGGCGCCCAACAAGGTCTGCCGCAGCATGTGATTTTGCAATACCCGCAACGATCTGGCGCTTCTCGCCTATGTCAACTTCCAGTTTCAGGAGTTTATCAGAACCTTTGATGTTCTCTGCCGATAATACTCTACCGATCCTGATATCAAGCTTCTGGAATTCTTCATATGAAATTTGCGTCTTCTCTTCCTTTGTTTCTTCTATGTGTTTTATCTCTTTTGACATTGCGATCTTGATCCTTTTATCAAGGATAGCTTCCATTTCCTTGATCTTCTTATCCTCTATTTTTGTGAATAATATTTCAGGTGCCCTGAGTTCCCCCGACGGGAACTCAGTCAAAGCGTCTTCGAATCGTGCGCTATGGACATCACCAGAGAATCCAAGCTGGTTCCATGCTTTTTCCATATTTCCTGGTAGTATGGGCTCAAACAGCAGCACAAGCGCCTTTCCTATCTGGAGGCAGTTCTTTACAATACGCGCGCAGGCTTCTTTATCTTTTTTAATAAGCGCCCAGGGCTCATGTGACTGGAAATATGCATTCCCATACTGGGCAAGTTCCATCATGGCATCAGTGGCTTTCTTGAATTCATATTCATCAAAAGCGCTAACAACAGTGTCAATGGTAGATTTTATTTTTAAAAGGATCTCCTCATCGATCCTGCCATCAGGTACAGCCCCGAAATTCTTATGGGTAAAATGCTGCGTCCTGTGCAGGAAATTCCCCAGCGCACCCACAAGCTCATTATTGACCTTGTCCTGGAACACCTTCCATGAGAAATTTAATTCTTTCGTATGGGATGTATAGTTGGCAATATAAAACCGCAAAAGATCAGGATGGAAACCATGGTCAAGGTAATCCTCATCCACCCATACCACAAATCCGCGGCTCTTTGAGAACTTTTTATCATCAATTTTTAACATGCCTGACGCAACAACAGCCCACGGCTGTGTGTATCCTGCCCCTTTTAGCATCGCAGGCCAGAAAATGCAGTGATGATAGGTGATATCCTCACCTATGAAATGAATTATCCGTGAATCGTGCCGCCAGTATTTCTCCCAGTCGCCTCCTGTATTATTCGCCCATTCTTCTGTGAATGAAATGTAACCAATGGGCGCATCCACCCAGACATATACAACAAGGTCATCATGGCCGGGGAATCGAACGCCCCATTCAAGATTCCTGGTGATGCACCAGTCTTTTAATTCCTTCGCCCATACTTTTGCATAATTTATTGCATTCGACGTTCCGCCCAGGGTTTTCAAATAATCAGAGAGAAAATCGCCAAAAGCCGAAAGCTTGAAAAAGAAATGCTCCTGTTCACGATATTGCGCAGGATTCCCGCAGATGCGGCATTTTGCGCTCTTGATCTCTCCGGGTTCAAGATGTTTCCCGCATCCCTGGTCGCATTCATCACCGCGTGCAGTCTTTCCGCAATAAGGGCATATCCCCTCTACATACCTGTCAGGAAGGAATCGCTCATCATGCGGGCAGTAAGCAAGCCTTATGACCTGCGGATACACATACCCACCCCCGATCAGCGCTTCAACGATGCTGTTCGTTCTTGCATGATTTGTGGGGGAATCGGTGTTCCCGAAGAAGCTGAATTCCACTTCCATTGCCTTGAATATGGTTTCAAAATGCTGGTGATATTTATTAACAAGTTCAGAAGGTGTGATCTTTAATTCTTCTGCGTTTACCACTATTGGGGTCCCATGCGCATCTGAGCCGCAAACAAATGCTGCCTCCTGCCCTTGTTTGCGAAGCGACCTTACGAAGATATCGGCAGGGACATACGTGCGAAGGTGCCCGATATGGCATTTACCATTGGCATAGGGAAGCCCGCATGTTACAAGGACGGGTTTATCAGATGGAAAGTTGGACATGGGTGCTACATGGGATTTCTTTATAAAATATGTTTCTGTAAAGAGATGATAATGTTGAATCAAAATATGTATTGGGAAATATGTGAACGTTTCAATTCATGTTGGTAAATTGAAATGATATCGAGAAAATAGAAACGGGTCTCAAAATATGGAAAATTATATACTTTCGCTAATACGATTGATCCATTTATCGTGTTCGATCAATAAGGAGAAAGCAAAATGCTAATTCAAGGCAATCTCTCTTCCAGTTCTAATTTATTATTTTTTCTCGATAATCCCTTCTTCTCCATAACTGCCCCGAAAAATCCATCTGTGTTATGTTTATGCGGCAGGGACTTGAAGAAACCGTCCTTATCAATCAATTTGCCGAAAATATCTGCATTAACTGCCGGAACTTTTTGAAAATCATCATTTTCTTTCAGAAATCCATAGACGACCTCTTCATTTTCCTCCCTGCTTATTGTGCATGTGACATAGACCAGCAAACCTCCTGGTTTTACAAGCCTGCTGTACTCACTTATAATCTCTTTTTGTTTCGAAGCAAGCTGTTTTATATCATTAGTGGTCAAACGCCATTTCGAATCCGGGTTCCTTCTGAAAACTCCCATGCCAGAGCACGGCGCATCTATGAGAACACGATCTGCCATTTCATTGTATTCGTTTAACTCCTCCCTGCTTACGGTTTTGATATTGAATGCGCCGGCTCTTGTCGCCCTTTTTCGAAGGTTCAAGAGTTTGGCAGGCGACAGGTCAGAAGCGATAACAGTTCCATGGTTTTTCATCAGTCCTGAAAGGAACAGGGATTTTCCGCCATTGCCCGCGCATGCATCGATGACAAGTTCGCCCGGCTTTGCTCCCGTTAGCATTGTAACAAGCTGGCTTCCCTCATCCTGCACCTCAAAGAGGCCATCTGCAAAGGATTCGGTTTTGAAGATGCCTTCCTTTCTATCAATGACAAGACCAAAAGGCGATAAATAGGTCAATGAAGAAACATAACCCTGCACCTCAAGCGCATATTTTAGCGATTCGCGGTCAGACTTCAATGGATTCGCTCTTATCGTTAATGGCGGCTCGATATTGTTGGCACGACAGAGCGCCTCGACTTCCTCTGTTGACTGCAACTCTGTGAGCCATTTATCCACGATCCAGCGCGGATGAGAATGATATAATGATATATATTCTATCGGCGTTTTTTCTTTATCTGGAAAAATGACATTATCTTTGTTCCTCAACACGGCCTCAACGGTTCGTTTTACGAATCCGCCCAGCTTCTTGTCGTTTGCGGACATCGCCACCGCATTGTTAATTATTCCTGCTGCGGATACCTCCATAAAAACTGTCTGGTATGTGCAGATCCTGATCGAATTTAGTATGTCCATGCCAAGATTCGATATCCTGGCGCTTGATGCATGTTCAATTATGTGATCGATCCTTCCAAGATGGTGCAAAATACCATAAACAAGTTCAACCAAAACTCTTTTTTCATCTGATGAGAACTCTTCTTTTCGAAAAAGTTCACCAATTAGGAGGTCAGGATATTTTTTACCCGCAAGTATTGAATTCAGGAGCGAAAGAACTGATGTATAAGTCCTTTGCCTGATAAAAGCATTACTCTTTTTCAAATATGATCATACCAGTCTTAAGGCAGATTGCCTCTTCTTGTGTAAGTTCCCTGTGTGTTGCTTTTTCAGAAATAATGGCGCTGTTGCCCATAGGGTCTTCAATGATGACCGTGATTCCGAATTCTCCTGCTTTGATCTTCTCGATTTTTGAGAGTAGTTCCCTGGCACGCTCTATCTTATCGTCCTCGTTCCATCGTACTACCATCTCGAGGATATCGCTCACCCTGTCAAGAACCCCTTCAATATTGGAAATAAATGACTCAGAAGCAGGTCCTGGCTCTATATCGACACCCAGCTCAGGAATTCGTATTGTTCCTGAAGTTGAGCGCACAACACGGGCATCAATATCATCCTGTGTCCGAACTTCCATTTCATAATGAACGGGCTTACGCTGTGCCATGATTAAAGTGTCAGTATATCTGAAACCGCATTCACACATTGAAGTAATATGCATTACCTCGCCAAAAAAAGGAATATTATCCTGTACCCAATTTGTAACAAATTCTTTGCTGCAAAGAGGGCAAACACTTTTTGTTACTGTTAAGATTTGACTGGATTCTGAATTCACTTTAACTTTTGTCTGTCTATGCGCATACCGCGCGGGGTCACGATAACCTGGTCTTCCTTGATCATTGCTATGTCTCCGTGGACATCATTGACAACCTGTTTTAAGTCTTTTATCGCCCTGTCAAAGACCAATTTGTCTTTTTTTGCCGGCGATACATCTATCATCAGGATATTTCCTTCATAGATTTGTTTCTTCAATTCAGGCATTATTTCAAGTCCTGAAAGTTCCGCTATTTTTATGTAAGAATTCGCAGTTTCACCTTTAAACCCCTCTTCATATTCGGATAGATCAAGTTCCTGATATTCGTCCGCATCTGATTTTGTCTTCTTCCCGCCGCCAATGAGCCTATCTAAAAATTTAGCCATGAAATAATCACCTTTTTTATTACTTCTACTGTTTATATCTATTTATCTATTTCTGTTCAAGCTTCCAGATTTCATCCCCCACATAATGGATGGACTTGATAGCTTTGCCTTTTCCCCCTTTCATATCTTTTCCTGCGATCAGGGCTCTTCCGATAGCTATCGCTTTTCCGTGCGCCTGTTCTACAATAATAACAAGATCCCCTTCATTTATAGTAGGGTCAGCTTCAACTATTCCTGGGCTCATCGTGTCAGCACCGTTAATAATAAACTTTATAGCGCCAGGATCAACCACAACCCTGCGACGTGTTGGATTCAACTTAAGGGCGCCTTTGATGGTTGGGAATATTTTTCCATTTATCTTAAATAAAAGCGGTTCTCCATCCACAAAAATGAAATCCTGTCCATCACTCTCGACATATTCAAGCTTCCTGTTCTCAAATGATGAAGCATCACCGAATGCTTCAACAATATCATTTACAAGTGCTTTCTGGTCGGTCTTTCTTAATACATTCCTTGACTTTATTTTCATTGGTCACCAATAGTTTTAAATATTCTACGAACTACTTTGGGTCACTATTGAATTAATGGTTTATTAATATTAGGAGCGTTTTTATGGGAAACAGACCCCTCGACATTCTAAATAATTCGTTGAATAAATCCGTATTGATACGGTTAAAAGGCCAGAGAGAGTTCAGAGGCGAATTACAGGGATACGATATCCATATGAATATCGTACTGGCAAATGCCGAGGAAATAAAAGAGAATGGAACAAAAAAACTTGGAACAGCAGTCGTCCGCGGAGATAATATCGTTTTTATTTCCCCTTAAATTAAACAGGTGATAAAATATGTCAAAAGGTACCCCCTCATTTGGTAAAAATCAGAAGAAAACCCATGTTATATGCAGAAGATGTGGGAAGGCTTCATTGAATACGCACACAAAAATGTGCTCAGCATGCGGTTTCGGTAGGACTGCACACATGAGATCCTACAAATGGCAAGAAAAATGTGGTTATTAAGGTGAACACGGTTGCATGAAGAATGCGGTATAGTCGGTGTTTCTTTCAAGGAGGAGACATCTGCTGCACTGTCAATCTACTATGCATTATATGCTCTCCAGCATAGGGGACAGGAATCCGCTGGAATAACTGTTCATGATGGTGATCAGGTCCGCACCTTAAAAGGTATGGGTCTGGTGCCCGATGTTTTTAATAAGGGAGATATACAGAAACTAAAAGGTCATGTGGGGATCGGGCATGTCCGGTATTCAACTACGGGCAGTTCAAAGATAGAAAATTGCCAGCCTCTTCTCGTAAATTCTAAGAGTGGAACTATAGCAATAGCCCACAATGGTAATCTTGTCAACTCAAAAGAGTTAAGGATGGAGCTTGAAAAAGAAGGCAGGATATTTTTATCCGAGTCAGATACAGAAGTCATAGCACATCTCCTTGTCAAGGAATTAATGCATAGCGAGCTAAAAGAAGCAGTGAAGGAAGTAATGAAACATCTGGTTGGCTCTTATTCGCTTGCCATTATGATCGAAAAAACACTAATTGTAATACGCGACCCTCTTGGAATAAAGCCATTGTGCCTTGGCCGGCTGGATAACGGTTATGTCGTAGCGTCAGAAAGCGTTGCGATCGACATATTAAATGGGCAGCTTATACGGGATATCGCTCCTGGTGAAATGCTCGTTTTCGAAAATGGGACCTACGAAAGACACCAACTCGTGAAATCAAGAAACAACGCACATTGCGTTTTTGAATACATCTATTTTGCGCGTCCGGATTCTGTTATTGATGGACAACTTGTATATGCCGTGAGGATGCGAATAGGTGAAATGCTTTCCAGGGAACATCCCGTGAAAGCAGATATCGTTTCACCTGTACCTGATTCTGGGATCACCTATGCTATCGGATACTCAAAGAACTCTGGTATCGACTATATGGAAGGTTTAATGAAAAACCGCTATATTGGCAGGACTTTCATCATGCCTGGGCAGGAAATGAGAGAAACTGCGGTCAGGTTGAAACTAAATACCATAAAACCCAATGTAGACAGGAAAAGCATCATTCTTGTAGATGATAGCATCGTTCGAGGGACCACATCGAGGCGAATAATCGATCTTGTCCGAAAATCCGGAGCCAAAGAGATACATATGCGTGTTGCAAGCCCACCCATTATTTCACCTTGCTATCTTGGCATCGATATGGCAACGCGCGAAGAGCTTGTAGCTGCTCACAAAGCAGTTAAAGGGGTTGAAGCCCTCATAAATGCAGATTCGCTTGGATATTTAAGCATCGACGGGCTTGTTAAATCAATAGGTATTCCAATGGACGATCTGTGTATGGGATGTTTGAACGGGATTTATCCGGTTGAGATCCCTGGCGAAAGATGCTCAAAGAGACAGCTTAAATTAACGGAGTTCTAATACGGAAAACTAAAAAAGAAGGAATTGATATTTAGCATTGAGGCATAACTATGGGTATAATTAAAAGGCTTGGACTGAAATTTTCTTGGTTGAAGAAATTGTTCACGAAAAAAAAAGCGAGAATTGGAATATACGGTCCTCCCAATGCAGGGAAAACCACACTGGCTAACCGGATTGTCAGGGATTGGACCGGGGACGCAATGGGTTCTGTTTCCCATATCCCGCATGAGACCAGAAGAGCAAGAAGGCGAGAAGATGTTACTATAACGAGCAATGGTTCATCGGTGACTCTGGATATCATCGATACACCCGGAATTGCCACAAGAATCGATTTTCATGATTTTATGGCATTCGGGCTTCCCGAAGAGGAGTCGAAACGGCGGGCAAAAGAAGCGACTGAAGGGGTAATGGAATCAGTAAAATGGCTTGAAGATCTAGATGGAGTAATACTTGTAATGGATGCAACTGAAGACCCTTATACGCAGGTGAATGTAGTCATAATCGGGAATTTTGAAGCGCGAAAACTTCCAATCCTGATAGCTGCGAACAAGATTGACCTTCCAAATTCATCACCAGCCAGGATCCACAACGCTTTCCCGCAGCATCCGCTGGTCCCAATATCGGCACTTGATGGAAAAAACATAGATTTACTATATAAAGAAATTGCAGAGCATTTCGGGTGATCATATGAAAGGAATTCAGATGGATTTAATATCAGAAGAAAAGCTTGATCGCATGACTTCAATGGAAAAAGTGAGATTGATCCTCGACGAAGTGCGAAACGGAAAGATACTCATACTTGAAAAAGGACTCACTCCCTCAGAGCAGACCAAGCTAATAGAACTTACCATGGCAGAGATAGCCCCGGATGAGTTCTCAGGGATCGAAATAGAGAGTTATCCTGTAAAGCAAAACGATAATTTCTTGAGTAAGTTATTAGGAAAAACAACAAATAAGACAAGGCTTACTGTTATCGGTCCTGCCTCCCAGTTAAAAACGATAAAGAAAGACAGGGACCTTATCAGTGCATTAGTTTCACCATAGATTATGCCACATAAATGTACACGATGTGAAAGCATTTTTAAGGACGGCGCAGCTATAATCTTAAATGGCTGCCCGAAATGTGGATGGAATAAGTTTCTGTATGTTAGAGATGAGACACCAGCGACGGAACAGGTTATAAAATCCTATGCGTCAGTGAATACCGGGCAGATTTCCCCCGAAGCCTCAAAGTTCATAAAAGAAGTCGATGAGATGCTCTTAATTCAGGATGAACCGAATAAGCCAGAAATGAAAACGGAACAGAAAGAGCAAACGCCAAAAGAGATAGGAAACCGGGTGGAATCTATACGAATATTATCTCCGGGGCAATATGAATTGAACCTTGAATCGCTGCTTGAAAGGAAAGAAATCGTCATGGCTCTTAAGGAAGACGGCACTTACATCGTTCATTTGCCATCGGTCTTCAAACAAAAGAAGGATCACTCACGATAAAATTTCGAGGGGGTTGCATTAAGTCCGATATACTCGGAGGGGCGTGGGTCTCCGGGGATATAAATAATCATATTTTTTATTGCGGCTCCAAACTTTACAGAATCATGCAAATAATAATTTAAGTTCTTTTCATACCTTGAGACATTCTTTACATGAAGAATTGTCTTTTCCTGGTCCATTTTTATAACTGTATAATCAAAATTAGAAAAAACATCTTTTATTCTGGGTTCGATGCTCTTTCCGCCCAGAAGCATAATATACATTTTGGGCATTGTGCCAATGTCGTAATTGACGGTAAATAGTGCATCGGTCTTATCAAATGTAACAATAAGTGAAGTAATATCAATGGGACGGCTTCCCGGTGTTCCCTCTGTTGGGAGTAATGATGATGCAATAACGAATACTGTAATAAGTATCAGGATTAAGTTTTTCATCGAAGGTTTGTTATGCATTCTATAAATATATCTCTTTGCAGAGGAAAGATATTTGCCATATTAAATCTATAGTTAAAAAATATGGTAAAAATGAATCCATATTTCACGGCTTCGGCTGCATCTTTAGCTTTTTTTGTGATATTTATTTGCTTGAAATATCTATTGGAAAATAAACACGTGGATGTGCAGGGTGCATTAATAGGGGCTGGTGTGTTCTGGGTTGTAATCTTTATAGTGCATCATTTTCTTAACAGGCAATATGAAATTTAAGGTGATTAAAAGTTACAAGCATATTTTTTGACGCATAGGAAACACACCTAATCCTAATATATCAATGTCCTAAGTGTAGAACGATTAAATACGTACCATTCACACGCAAAAGTCGATTATGCACTTCATGCGACACAAAGGGCGCAAAAGGATTCGCAGATAACATACATGATAGACTTATGAAATTTCCTCACAGGCATGTGGTTTTTAAAAAATAGCATAATATTAAGTTACATAATGAGCATAAAAATCATAAGTCACCTATATATATTTTTAATACTTTTCTATGTTAAATAAATCAATATGAAGTCCCTAATTTCAATATGGATGATGAGTCTCTTCTAGCCACCCGCTGCAAAATAGTTTAGTAGAATAAAAATGAAAAATCTTGAAGTTAAACGGCCTGAAGAGAAAGGCGAATTAAATACAAATGCACTAGATTCTTTAGGAATGAGCAGTAAAGCCGCAATTAAGCACGAAAAAATACGAAAATCATGTTGGGCCATATCATTAAAGGGGGAGAAACAATGAGTGATTATTCATTTGGCATTGAAGAATTGGATAATGCCATCGGCGGAATAAGAAAAGGCTCAAATATCATGCTGATCGGTCCGCCAATGAGCCAAAAAGAAGTTCTCATGCACCACATAATGTATCAAGGCACAGCGATAAATGAAAATGCAGTAATAGCAGTAACACCTCGTGAATCTGCGACACAATTTATAGAATGGTTCACGGAAAAAAAATTAGTACTTCCGATGTCAATTGTAGGGATTATCGATTGCAGAACAAGATCGATGGGAGGGGATGCACCTGAGACTGAAAGTATCAAAAATGTCAGCAGTCCCGTGGATTTGACTGGAATAGGGGTACGGATAAGCCAGTTTTTTGAGAAATTCTTAAATAAAAAGAATAATCGGAAAATCCAGCTTCATATCAATTCACTGTCTACAATATTGATGTATTCAAATATCCAGAACGTTTTCAGGTTCATGCATGTTTTTACAGGACGCATCAAGGAGGCTGGAGCCATGGGAATATTTGTAATGGATAGCGGCATGCATGACGAACAAACTATAACTACATTAAAACAACTTTTTGACGGTATCTTAGAGATCAAATCTGAAAATGACAGGAATTACATAAGAATAGTTGGTTTATCATCAAAACCCACTCCCTGGTTTGAATATGAAGTAGAAAGAGAAAAACTGAGGATAGTGTGATGAAAATTAATATTATGCTGCTTATTGTTCATACCGTACGTCATAGACAACAACATCCTCATATTCAAACACCTTCCGAAACCTATCAGGATATTTTTCAAAAATACCCTGACGCCTGAATCTGTTTGCTTCAGACTCGCCAAAATATACATAAGAGACATTATACTTCTTTAAAAGCCCCTCTACTTCACGAATATCACCTGAGGTATAAATCCTGCCAACATCAGACCAGCGCCGGTCAATTTCACTTCTCTGCGGGAATCTCCAGTTAATCTCATGCCCTGCCCATCCAATAACGGTCGGCAGCCCCGTAAATGTAGTTATGACGGTATTCCATTTGTACAATTCACCCGGCGCCTGGAGAATGACTGGTTGTCCTGTGAGATTCCTGAACCACAATATTGCCTGGTAGTCCTGGGGATGTTCTTTCTTGACATACGCTTCCCCATCAAGATCAGGCGCGGCAGCAAAGCCGCCTGATTTTCCCAATGTGGCAAAAATAGGATATATACACACCATGAGGAGCAGGATAATTGCGACGATCCCCCATACTTTTCTTGGATTGATCTGTTCCCTCAACAGGAAAAGGACGTAACCGGTTGAAACGCTCCACATAATCCAGTTCTGGAGGTAAAATTTAAAGACAGTGTTGAGACGGATTAAACTAGGGTTCCCGTTTCCAAGCGCATCCAGAATATAAAAGAACTCACATAAAATAGATATGAATACTCCAGCGACCATTAAAATCAAAATAAAAATATTATTCCTATTCTTCTCTTTTAAAATGGAGAGCACCAGCATGGCAAGGAAGGGGAGAAGTAAAAGAAGCAATTCAAATTCGTTCAGTTTCGGTTTTTCCACATTATCAAAAACAAAAAGTTTAATCTCTAATATCGTTATCAGCGCAGATAATGAAAGCAAAACCAATGAAACTTTTGAAATATTTGCGGTAACATTCCTTATATTATAACTTATATTATTATTAATTGTATGATTTCCAGCATTAGTCAAAATATTTTTAAATATAAAAATGTATATTATGAAGAGGAAAAATCCGAAAATAGCTATATAGAAGATCAAAGACGATCTTCCGGAGGGAACGAGTAAAACACTCTTATCTATCTTATACGATAAGTGGTACGGAAGATAAAAAAGATAACTTGCTACAGCCATGGAGGCTATTGAAATCATGGATTTTAAAAAATCCTTTTTTCTTCCTGAATGGCTAGATAAAATCATAGTAGTTACTGGAACAATAACACCCAGAACAAGATATACAGGATAATCCCATGTATTCAGGGGATATAAAAATCCGATAGCCAGTCCCACGATCAGAATATATTTCAAATCAAGAACACTGGATCGTATGATATTGAGCAAAAGCATTATAACCAGAAGCTGAAAAGTGATCGAGATCATGTGCGCATGAACATCCCCCTGAAGGAATGAAAAAAAGGGGAATTCATTGATCGTATCGGGGATGACCCGAGAACTTGTCCAGTAACTAAATGAAATAATGCTACCATAATTTTCTTTTCTCAGGATATCCAACAACTGGAAAAAACCCATAAGATTTCCTGCGATAGTCACAAAAAAAGCTGTTATAATACCATATTTTATTTTTTCAGTTAGATTGAATCCTATCCCGAAAGCGGTTGTAAATGACAGGGCAAAAAATGAAGCTGTCGTAAGATTGAATGCTATCGATGGAAAAACTCCTGAAATGTTTATTAAATTGGCAACTATCAGATATCCAAAATAATAGTAATGAGTCACAGTACCAGACATCCACGGGTCAAGGGGGGGAAATTCAGTTGTTCGAAGCATACTGTTTATGAATGTCATATCCATGAACTTCTCACCTCCAGTCCAGTAAATATCAGGGCTATATGCACGAATTATTGAAAAAATAATAAATGCGATAAAAAAAAGGAGTTCAAATTTGAAAATGTAATTCTTATCTACTGAGATGTGCTTTTTTTTCAGATACATGAAATAAATTAAGAGTGAAATAATTCCAGTCAGTGCAAAGGAATACAATACAGAAAAATAGGAATAACCAGTGAAAACAGATATTATCCAGCTAAAATATGTTGTGAGCAGTAATCCAAGCGGCTTTGAAACGGAATATCCGTGATCCTTTAAATTCCGGCATATATAAAAGGAAACCGGAAGAGCAAGAAAACCAATGATCTCAAGAACAAGCCACCATTTTGCGATATCAAACAGGTTCAATACCATAAGAATTCATACCATAACCTGAATATCTGTGACCCCATCCCGAAAACATCTTTTACAAGGTTGACTTTTGTAGTTCCCCCCTGCTTCCATTCCACAGGGAATTCTTTTACCCTGTATCCGGCGCGCTGCGCCCTTACAAATAACTCAGTATCCCAGAACCAGTGAGTATCTTTGACAGTATCCATGAGTGCAAATAAAGCCTCGCGCCTGAAGGACTTAAAACCACACTGATGGTCATAGAGTTTAGAACCAAGTATCAGGCGCGTAAGGAAATTGAAACCTTTGCTTGCAAATCCTCGTTTGAATGGACGTTTGACATTGCTTTGCGGAAGCATTCGTGAACCTGTGGCAAAATCATATCCATCACGGATGGACTGGATGAGCTCGAACATGTGCTTCATATCCGTCGCAAGATCGACATCAATGTATCCAAGGATATCTCCCCTCGATGAGCAAAATGCCCGGTTCAAGGCGCGTCCCCTTCCCTGGCGTTTCTGTGAATGAAGATGTTTCACAAAATCATATTTTCTTGCAAGCGATTCACATATTATGTCTGTTCCATCTGTGCTCCCATCCTCAGCAATTATTATTTCAAAAGAAGGTGAGATCTCGCGAAGGATAGCTGCAGTTCTTTCTACGGTATCTTCTATTCTGTTTGCTTCATTATAAGCAGGCAGGACAATAGAAACCTCTACTATGTTAATCACTCCAAAAAAAAAGATAGCCTGAAGCCGTTATCAATAAAAACTGATTTTATTTCATCCCGTAAACATTCTTCTTTCTTCTCTCAATGGTATCATTTAACCTGTCACGGTCTGTGGAAGGCGGTTTTACCTCAATGAGCTTTTTCTCTTCTCTTACTGGAGGCTTGCGTTTTCGGGAGTCCCATACGTTATCATATACATCCGACATTCTTGATTCACCTTTTTGCTTTTATACTTTTATTGATTTCATTCTTAATAAAGCGAGGGGATATAACCTATGAAATCTATTTTTTCCAAAATTCGTTTTCATCTTCCAGATCTTAGCAGTTCGGCATAGTAGGTAAGCTGACAAGATCTGAAATAAGAAGTTCACAATACATTCAATCCCATTTTTTTTAACTTTCATATAAGTCTTTTGCAGCACTATATACTACACACACCAGTGTCCAATCTCTATCCAGATAACCGCATTTTTTGTCTTCCTTTTCCATTAACATTAAGACCTATGAATTCCTTGCTTTTACTACACTATTTTTCAATATCCCAATACTCTCTATTTCAACTTCCACTTCATCCCCAACGTGTAATTCACCAACCCCTGGCGGTGTCCCTGTGGCTATAACATCGCCGGGTTCTAGGGTCATGATCCGGGATATGAACTCGATCAATTGCGGGACATTGAATATCATGTTGGAAGTTCTTGAATCCTGGCGTAGTTCCCCGTTTACTCTTGTCTGGATAAAGAGGTCGCTTACATCAAGTTCCGGATTTGAGATGAAAGGACCAAAAGGAGCGAAGGTGTCAAAGCTTTTTGATCTTGTCCACTGTATATCTTCCTTCTGGAGATCCCTGGCCGTAACATCGTTGAAACAAGTATAACCCATGATCACGTTTCCCGCATCAGACAAGTGGACGTTCTTGCATCGTTTTCCAATTATAACAGCAAGCTCTCCTTCATAATCCACACGCTCTGCCTGGTCAGGACATTCTATTTTTCCCTTGTGACCAAGGATGGATGAAGGCGGTTTAAGAAATATTAAAGGATTCTTTGGTACTACCATACCCAACTCTCTGGCATGATCAGTATAATTCAGTCCAACACAGATTATTTTGTAAGGGTATGTTGGCGGCAATATTTCAAGATCGTCCAGAAGGAACGTATCACTATAAAGCCCCCTTTCAACAATAACTTTATCCGCGCGAACTTCACCATAGAACACCTCATTGTTAAATTTGAATCTGCCGATCATAAACTAATACCTTCCCTCTTTTATTCTGCACCTTTGCCTATTAAGATTTTGATTTAACAAAAATAGTAGATCATTAAAAACGAAAGATTTATACCTCATTAACATTATTATCATGATTATTGTGAGCCTATAATCAAACGGAGGAAATATACAAATGAAATTTGTTCATGTGCAATCGGTACTTCCGCACGAGGATGTTGTTGCCCTTAAAACAAAATCGGGGGAGTCATCTGTCAAGGAAGCCATTTCAAAAGCTGTGTACTTTTATTTACAACATGCAAAGGAAGAGTAATATGAGAGACATCTCAAAATATGTCACATCTATCCAGATACAAACGAAAGAAAACGATCAACATAACATTTCCATCGGGTTTGAAGGAAATGGGGCGATGCGATTGTGTTTTCAGGATACGGCCGAACTGGGGCAGAATTCAACGTATATTAATGAGGCATCTTTTCCGAACAGCGGAATACTTGTTAATGGGATGTATTCAATGTGGCTTTCCATATTTACTAGGCACTTGCCGCGTTTTTCAGTTGAATAGTCTGTTTTTTTTTTCAACAAGGATTTTATAGATAAATGAGCCTTTAATAGCTATGGTTACCATTGCTATATTGATCGGGTCGGAATCAGACCGGCATATTGCCGATAGAACAGCAAAAGTACTTGATAATGCAGGGATTAACTATGAATTACAGGTTATTTCAGCCCACAGGAACCCGCAGGAGTTAGAAGAATATATTCTAAGAAGCGATGCTGCAGTATTTATTGCAATCGCTGGATTATCGGCCGCGCTTCCAGGTGTGATCGCATCTCGGACAAGAAAACCTGTGATAGGAGTGCCTGTAAGTTCAAAGTTGGGTGGGCTTGATGCGCTTTTATCAATTGTCCAGATGCCAAAAGGTGTGCCCGTTGCCTGTGTGGGAATTGATAATGGTGAAAATGCGGCATATCTTGCTCTTCGGATAATCGGGAAAAACTGATTCTGGATAACTTTGTCCGGTATAACCACAATTATTAAGAACTATTACGGATATAAGGTGTTCCAATGAGTGAGTTAAAGGCATCCGATATAGCAGGAAACCCTTTGAAGATTGGCAGTTTCGTAGAATATGTAAATACGGGGACAAAAGGAACTGTCACTGAAATTATTTCGGATAATGAAGGTGTATGGGCGCTTATCGATAGAATGAACCTTTATTATAAACCAGATGTTCTCAGAATAATTAAATCGGCAGACCAAAAAGAACTCGCAGAGAAAATAATCTCCCGCGAGGAAATAAACGAAGCTCTAGAAAAGCAGACCGAAGCCACCAAAACATTAGAAATTGGGGAAGGCAGCCAGGTGAGTGGCGGATAGGAAAAAATACTTATTTATTATCCGCAGCTTATTACAGAAACGTAAAGCTTCGCCATAATTTATTTTATAATGTTTTGTCATGTATTATCATGAACGATTCGTAAACCTTAAATAGAATAAAGGATTTGATAGGTTCTGCAAGGGATTGTAATGGATAATCGATACAATAAAACACAACATCGTCTGGATGATTAGAACATAATTGTCTTGTTTTGGGTTCTACATTCGACTATGTTGCCGTCGCTCGTTTGTTGTATCGCTTCCAAGTGATCAATTTCTTGGAAAATACAAAAATTAGGAGGTAAATAAACGTGGCTGACACAATAGACCTATATAGCGACAGAGGAGCAAAACTCAAATCAGGCGTCGACATTAACGACATAAGCCCAATGAGAAATGCCGCTATCAAGAACATAGTCACCGGTATCAAGCGAACAGCAGCCGTTGACTTAGCTGGAATCGAGAAAACCTTAGCAACATCTGCAATAGGTGGCAAAGGCAGAAAGATCCCAGGCAGAGAAATGAAATTAGATATCGTCAAGAACGCTGCAAAACTCCAGGCTACAATTGCAGATCTGGTAAAAGTTGACAGCGGAGACGACACAGTTGTAAAATCCTTAAACGGTGGAAAACAGTTAATCGTTCAGGTACCATCCGTCAGGATCGATGTAGCAGCAGAATATGTATCATCATTGACCTGCGCAGCATCAGCAACAACACAGGCAATCATAAGCCAGTTCAACATCGGCATGTTCGATGCACCAACCGTCAAATCGGCTATCTGGGGACAGTACCCACAGACACTCGATATGGTTGGCGGAAACGTAAAGTCAATAGTCGAAATTCCACAGAAAGATGAAGGCTTTGGCTATACATTAAGAAACGTCATGGCAAACCACCTTGCAGCAACATGCAAGAAGAACGCTATGAACACAGCAGCACTTTGCTCAATCCTTGAGAATACCGGTGTCTTTGAAATGGGAGACGCAATCGGTAACCAGGAGAGGCACAGATTACTTGCATTCTCACACCAGGGCTTAAACGCCAACAATATGGTGTTTGGAACAACTAAAGCATTAGGCAAGACCGGTACAATCGGTTCAGCTGTCCATGCATGTGTCGAAAAGGCAATTGCAGATAAGGTAATCAGCGCAGATAAGAAATTCGCATCTGGTTATACTACCTATAAGACCAACGACGTTGGAAAGTGGAATGCATATTGTGCAGCAGGCACACTTGTAGCAACACTCATTAACGCCGGTGCACAGAGAGCCCCACAGTCAGTATCTTCAGTATTGCTGTACTTCAATGACCTCATTGAAAAGGAAACAACACTCCCAGGATGCGACTTTGGTAAAGTACAGGGCGCAGCAGTCGGATTCTCCTTCTTCTCACACTCCATCTATGGTGGCGGTGGACCAGGAGTCTTCAACGGCAACCACGTCGTTACCAGACACTCAAAGGGTCTTGCAGTTCCTTGCGTAGCAGCAGCAGTTGCTCTTGACGCAGGCGTTCAGATCTACAGCCCAGAGAAGACCTCAGGATTAGTAGGAGAGGTTTTCAGCTCAGTAGATGAATTCAGAGAGCCAATCAAGGCAGTAGCAGGAGCCGTATAAATCGGAGAATTGAATGGTAAGAGCTGCTCCAATACCTGGTAAACCGATCCAGATCAAAGTATTTCCAAATAGGTTATTACAGCCTCAGACTGCTGAAAAACTCTTAAATGAGATCGATCAGGTAAAAGGCGTAATAAGAATGCTCGTTGGCGGAAAAAATCTGCCAAGAAAGGTCACATGCGGACCTGGAACCGGGTCAGATGTGAATCACCCGAATATGGAAGTGATCCATGTTGGGGATGTTGCATTCGAATTGCATGTAATGGTGGGCGAAGTAATCGTCGAAGTAGAAGATGAAAGTTCAAAGGAAGAATTAAGAAAAGCGTGCGAGCGAGCGCTGCCTTTCCCCTTCGAATTCAAGCAGGGTTTCTTCATCAAAACAAAAGCTACTTTGGTTGATTATGGAAGGTATGGATTCAAGAGCAAGACTGATGAAAGTATCAATCTTGAAGATGAACGAATGCTTGGCCTGATAGACCCGCATGCAAAAGCAGAAAATAACCTCTGTGTTGTACAGGGGAAGGGAAATGATTAGTTTATTCAAGGAGCAGAAAGAACCGATTCAAATCAATTAGGAGGACATAATATGGCATATAAACCACAATATTATCCTGGCAACACCTCAGTTGCTAAGAATAGAAGAAAACACATGTCAGATGACTTAGAGAAAGTTCGTGATATCTCTGATGAGGATTTGACCGCTTTACTGGGCCACAGAGCACCCGGTGCAGATTATCCAAGCACACATCCACCACTTGCAGAAATTGGTGAACCAGCATGCCCTGTAAGAGAAGTCGTTACACCAACACCAGGCGCAGCAGCAGGCGACAGAATCAGATACGCACAGTTCGCTGACTCTATGTACAATGCTCCGGCAGTACCATACTTCAGATCGTATCATTGTGCAATTAACTTTAGAGGAGTTGACCCAGGCACACTGTCAGGCAGACAGGTCAACGAAATGAGAGAAAGAGATATGGAAGAGTACGCTAAGAGACAGGCAGAAACCGAAATGACTGACTGGGGTCTTGCAGGTCTTAGAGGCTGTACAGTTCACGGACACTCCCTCAGATTACAGGAAGATGGGACAATGTTCGACATGTTGGATAGACGCAGACTCGAAGGCGGCGTTATTGTAAGTGACAAGGATCAGGTCGGCGTACCAATTGACAGAAAAGTCAACCTTGGCAAACCAATGAGCGAAGCTGAAGCAGCAAAGAGAACCACCATCTATAGAGTGGACAATGTATCCTTCAGAAGCGACAAAGAAGTTATTGAACATGTTCAGAAAGTCTGGGAATTAAGAACCAAATACGGGTTCGTCCCACAGGCGTGAGGTGACTTAAATGGCAGTAAGATTTCAAAAAGCGATGGAAACAAAGTACGCAAAAGAATGGGGATCAAATAAATGCGGCTCCACAGCAAAAGCGTCAAAGATAACCGATAAGAAGACTAAATACCTCAGACTTGGTTATCAGCAGAACCCAAGAAAGGTAGAAATGGCAAAGTGCGGAGCAGCAATCACCAAGAAGAGAGGATTGCAGGCATATGATCCAAAATTGCATCTTGCCGGTATCCCCATGGGTCAGAGACAGTTGACCCCATACACAATATCTGGAACAGATATCGTATGCGACGGTGACGATCTTCACTTCGTCAACAATGCAGCAATGCAGCAGGAATGGGACGATATCAGGAGAACATGCGTCGTAGGTCTTGACCTTGCACATGAGACTCTTGAGAAGAGATTGGGCAAAGAGATCACCCCAGAAACAATCAACTACTATCTTGAAGTTTTGAACCACGCAATGCCTGGCGCAGCAATTGTCCAGGAACACATGGTTGAAACTCACCCAGCATTAGTAGATGACTGTTATGTGAAGATTTTCACTGGTGATGCAACCCTTCAGGATGAAGTAGATAAACAGTTCGTTATCAACATTGACAACGAATTCCCTGATAACCAGGCAAAACAGATCAAAGCCGCAATGGGCAAGACCTCCTGGCAGGCAGTACACATCCCAACCATCGTCACAAGAACTGAAGATGGACCAGGAACAAGCCGCTGGATGGCAATGCAGGTCGGTATGACCTTTATCAGCGCATACCATATGTGCGCCGGTGAAGCAGCAGTCGGAGAACTTGCATTCACAGCCAAACACGCAGGACTTGTCGAAATGGGTGATATGATCCCAGCACGCAGAGCCAGGGGTCCAAATGAACCTGGAGGATTATCCTTCGGTCATATGGCAGATATCGTCCAGACCAACAGAGTTGGCCCAGAAGATCCAGTTAATGTAGTATTGCAGACTGCAAGCGCAGCCACAATGCTGTATGACCAGATCTGGCTCGGTGGCTACATGTCAGGCGGCGTCGGTTTCACAATGTATGCAACACCAGCATACACCAATGATATCGTCGATGACTTCCTGTACTGGGGCAACGACTATGCATCAAAGAAATACGGCGGAAATAGTAAGGCAAAAGCCACTATCGACACTGTAAAAGATATCGCTACAGAAGTAACACTGTACGGTCTTGAAGCATACGAGAAGTACCCAACCACACTCGAAGACCACTTTGGTGGCTCACAGAGAGCAACAGTCATTTCCATCGCAGCAGGCGGCGCAACAGCTCTGGCAACAGGCCACAGCCAGGCCGGTCTATCTGCATGGTATCTGTCCATGTACCTCCACAAAGAAGCACACGGAAGACTCGGATTCTTCGGGTATGACTTGCAGGATCAGTGCGGCGCAACCAACGTATTCTCAATTGCCTCAGATGAAGGCTGCATAGGCGAATGCAGAGGCGCAAACTACCCCAACTACGCAATGAACGTAGGTCACCAGGGTGGATACACCTCAGTAGTAGCAGCAGCTCATGCTGGCAAGGATGCGTTCTGCGTCAATCCGTTAGTCAAGACATGCTTCGCAGATGACTTGGTCAACTTTGACTTCAAGAATCCAAGAGCCGAATTCGGCAAGGCAGCACTCAGAGAATGGGACCGCTGCGCTGGTGAGAGAGCATTCGTTATCCCAGCAAAGTAAACAATTTGTAAAGTAGGCTAAATGCCTACTTTCTCTATTTTTTTGTGAAATTAGAATTAAAAGGAAATGTTTATATCTTAGTTTGAAATTTATGGTGATGTGATTTAAAATGTCAGAAGCAAAAGAAGAAGTGAAAAAACTACCCAAAGAACCGGGAATTGTAACGTGCAGATTCTGTGACGGTACAGGAAAATACCTGAATAAACCATGTGAAATTTGCGATGGCAAAGGAAAAGTAGAAGTAGTTGATAAAAATAGAAAATGCCAATTCTGTAAGGGAAGAGGCTATATGATGCCTGGAACCCCATGCACAACATGCGGTGGAACTGGCGCAACAAGACCTATCAATAAACAACGATTGTTTTAAGATTATAGATCTCAGGGGTATATTCCCCTGTATCTTTATCAAATTCTAATGATATTTTAAAAAAAAATTATCTTTTATAATTATATTTTGCACTCAACTTTTCATAAATATAATCGTGTGCATTGTTTACCGAATCAAGTTCTCCACGTAATACGAGAAGATTATCTGATTCTACATCTACGGTCTTAATTGCGCATTTGCGTGTTACGACCTCCAGATTGAATTTCTCCTGTACTTCCATGATTATTTTCTGAGGAACTCCCGGAGGCAGGACAAGGTCAAATAATCCTTTTAATTCATTCTCATTTTCATTAGCTGACGACTCATTTTCCTCAACGAATTCATCGCCAATATTTTTTTTATCATTATCAGTCATAGGAATCACTTAACTTTAAATCATTATCAAATCAAATAAGGTTTGTGGTGAACAATAGTGAACAATATGATTATTCAAAAGAAACATGAGAATGTCGAAACAGTTTTATCCTGAATATCCATATTCACCTAAAAAAATCATGCTCACAAAATTGATCTTCCCACCTCAATGGATTCCAACGCAGCCTTATCTTAGCCTTCCGACTCTTGCCGCATTTCTAAAGGCGAATAAATGCGATGTGGAGCAAATTGATGTCAATGTTTCCTTTTATGATGAGCTTCTGAGCAAAAAAGGGCTTCAAAATTACTATGATAAGGCGAAAAAAAAATTCCATGAACTTGATTCCATAAAAGAATTATCGCCCCAGCTTCAAAAACAATATGCAGCTTTGAGCAGTTCAATACTTTTTGGGGATTACGTCATAGAGAATGTGAATGATGCAAAAAAAATCATAAAGAGCAAAGATGAATTCTATGACATAGAGAAGTTATTTAAGGCATTCAAAATCCTTGAGCTTGGCCTCAAACTTGCATCGTCCGCTTATTATCCTTCCAACCTGACTTTTCACTCTTATGATATGAGTTATTCGTGCCGTTCAAGCAAGTCAGTCCTTGAAGCTATTAATGACAGGAAAGAAAACCTTTTTATTGAATATTTCGAGAAATACACGATTCCTGAAGTACTGCAAGGAAAACCCGGACTAATTGGAATTTCAATAATCAACATAAGCCAGTTGATACCAGGATTAACACTTGCAGGACTTATTAAAAAAGCCGACCCGGAGATTCATATCAACATCGGCGGAAGTGTTTTCACCCGACTTGTCAATGAGATCAGCAAGAACAAGGAGTTTTTTTTAGTTTTTGACAGCGTGATAGTGCATGAAGGAGAAACTGCATTATTGAACCTCATACGTCATCTGGACGGCAAATTTGACATCCGGGATATTCCCAATATAATTTATAAATACAGCTTCGAAATAAAGGTCAACAGGCTCAGTTCGGTCGGCGAAGACATAAACTCACTGCCAACTCCCTGCTTTGACGGTCTTCCACTGGACAAGTACCTTTCGCCTGAACTTATTATCCCGATACTTTCATCACGCGGATGCTACTGGAACCGCTGCACTTTTTGCGATCATGGTTATGGATATTCTGGAAAATACAGGCCACGGGAAGTTGACCTTCTTTATAACGATATCAAGACCTTGAAGGACAAATATAATACAGGTTTTTTTACATTCCAGGATGAGGGTCTGGCTCCAAAAATGATGGGCGCATTATCCGATAAATTAATTGAAAGCAAACTGGGAATTTCCTGGCTTGCTGATTCAAGATTTGAGCCTTCTTTTTCCCATGAGATTGGAAAAAAACTATCGCGTGCAGGCTGCAAGATGCTTTATTTCGGACTGGAATCCGCAAATGAGAGAGTTCTAAAGTGCATGGATAAAGGTATATTGAAAGAAAATGTTATTAAAATCTGCAAACATTGCAATGACGCAGGGATATGGGCGCATCTTTTCCTGATATTCGGATTTCCAACCGAGACTCATAAAGAGGCAAGAGAAACTATGGATTTCATTTTTGCTAATAATGACAGGATTCGTTCCATGTCATTCGGGAGTTTCCAGCTAACAAGGCATTCAAAAGTATATGAAAATCCATCTTCTTTCCATGTTTCTAAAATTTTCAAGGACAATGAAATAGATCTTTCATTATGGTATGATTGCGAAGTCTCAGAAGGCTTATCGAAAAAAGAGACTGATGGAGTGATACAGGAGTTCTATGATAAACTGGCGCATAAATACGTGGATCTCCCTATCTGGAGTAATCTTGATCGGGAGCACCTTTTCCTGTATATTGCCCATTACAAGAGATCCATGAACGAAGTGGCAGACCTTTCCATATTGATCAGGAACATACAGGGCAGGAAAAAGACTGCACAGAGATCCATGAAAAAGGGTGATCTCCACCCGATCCTGAATGAAGGGATCTTTATCGGGACTTTCAATTTTAACCTGGCGCAGATAATCCATTCCGGTCTTTCGGGGAAGATGTCAGGAACTATCCAGAAAGAAAAAGTTAATGTGCTATTTGACATCGACAATAACCGGATATTTACTATCTCTGGACTTGCAAAGGATATTATTAGCAAAAGTAATGGTGGATCAACAATATCCGAAATAATTGATCTTATAAAAGAAAAATATCAAATCCCGCACAATGAAGCTAAAACTAAATGTGAGAGTTTCCTGAATGGGTTAATAGAAAAAAATATTGTCTCGATAAAATAGTAACAAATATCCCGTTCATACAGCGCTTTTTTACTCCTTTTCCTCAGGAATCCCGCAAACACTGCATTTTTCTTTATCAGAGATGTTTTGCTTTTCAGAATCTATCGCGCGTGTCCCCTCGGCAAGTACGGCTGCATTGGAAAGCGTGCCAGCTATCAAGATCGCATCAAATATCTCTTCTTTCGTCACTCCCAGGCGCTGTGCAACACGTATATGCATTTTCAGGCAATGGTCGCACCTAAGCGCGGCTGAGACCCCAATGGAAATAAGCTCGATCGTTTTTGCATCCATCCGTTTGAATTCGCGGATTATTGAATTATCATAAAGGATCTTGGTGACCAGCAGCTCAGGCGATTTTTTCATAAAATTGAGAATATACGGGACTTCACCATATGCTTTTTCAACTTCCTTCAGCAATTCTTCAGCAGCCTGTTTAGGTTCTTTTTGCAGGATTTTCTCGATTTTCTTAAGTTCCATGGATTTCTAAGAACGACTTAAATCCAATGAAATATAAACATTTGCATCTTATTTTCTTAAATCGGGAAAGATTTTTCGATGCCCAGAAATTTTTATCCCCAGATAAAAATTTCACTCCACCCTATCCCCAAAAGCAAAATTGGGTTTTATGAACCTGATGCGAATTTTAAGTTTCTCTCCCTTTTGTGCATCATTCACAAACACAACGAAATCGTTTACTCTGGCGATCCCGTCTCCGTTTGCGCCTATATCCTCTATAGTTACTTCATATTCCCCGTCCATTTTGACCGCATCTGTCAATAATTCTTCCCCTATAACATATATCTCAGCACTCTGCGCCCTGGAAGCTTCAGGCGAAAAAGCCTGAACTTTTCCAAAGGAGTCACGAACTTTGTTAAGGTAATTAGGGAACATATCTCCCTGGAAAACCTTAACCGCAAAACTCCCCCCATTCTTGAGTAGCTTTCTTGAGCACTCAAAAGCTGAGGTTGCAAGGTCAATAGATCGGGCATGGTCATAGCTCCAGCTTCCGGACATATTTGGCGCAGCATCGCATATAACAACATCAGCTTTACCAACCTTTATCTTCCCTCTGATCTTTTCAATAGTCCTGTCAAGACGTATATCCCCCTTTATTATATCCACGCCTTCGATCCCCTCGATAGGTAATATATCCACACCAACTACTTTTCCACCGGAAAGTTCTTTTGCGACCTGGAGCCAGCCTCCCGGCGATGCGCCAAGATCAATAACAGTATCCCCCTTTTTAATGATATTGAATTTTTCATTTATCTGCTTGAGCTTATAAGCAGCGCGGGATCGGTATCCGTCCACTTTTGCTTTCCTGTAAAAAAAATCCCTTCTGTCTCGTGCCATTTACTTATTTCCTAGATATAACCACTGGTCGTAAATGCCTTTGCCATCCATATTATCAATTGATCGACCTTTGATACCATTTCTCTCAAGCGCGTTTTGAAGTATTTCGATCTCTTCTTTTTTATTTACCGTTAAAAGGATCATTCCTCCAGGCTTTAAGACCCTTACCGCTTCAGTCATCATATTTTCCCAGAGGCTTTTATTAAATGAATATATAGTTCCAAGCATAAAACCAACTATCGTATCAAAAGCATTTGGATCAAAAAACTCCGAAATTCTTGTTGCATCAAGAACGATCGTCCTCTTCGGGTCAAGAACATTATGCTCAAATCCCTGACATATCTGGCATTTATCATTATCGATCGCAAGCGGATCGTATCCAGATCTATGAAGTGGCAGCGTTGACATCCCATTCCCGCAGCAGATTTCCAATATTTCACCCTTGAGCTTGTATTTATCAAGAATATCCTTCAACCTGGCGTTTCTGCTTTCGATATAGACCATATTATAGGGTTCCTTGGGTATATGGCAGTTCTCGCATAATTGCCTGTTAACAAGGGAAATGGAATAATATTCAATGATCGCTTTGTTAAATTCATTGGAATTTATAGTATAGAATTTGTCAAAATTCAGATCACGAGCAATTTCGGAAAATATCCTGCTGCTTTGATTTGGAATTGGTCTTGATGAAATAATGTTCGTAAAGATAGCATGAAATGCCTCTTCCTCATCAGATTCAGGACTGAAAAGAACTAATCCTGTGATATTGCCTTTTTCATCCTTTATTCCTGAAACTTCCGCTTCTGGATCATCCTTTATATTTTCCAAATATTGCAGCGTTAACGCATTGTTTTTCAGTAAAGCGTAACTTTCTTCTACGAAATAGATATTATCCTTTGTTTCAAGGCCCAAGATATCATGAATAAGCATATTGATCAGTTATTGGTAAAGAGAGAAATCGTGAGATGGAACACGGATCGTGCGGGCAACGCGGATGCGCCCGGATCCGTGAAAATCCATCATATACTGTGTTCAAATTGAAATTTCATCCCTCATCAGGTTCATCATCGCGATAGCTCGTATCGCCTATCATTGCAGCTCTTATTGAATCTATCCCATCGAGCCATTCAGCGACAAGCCCTTCAGGAATATCCTCAAGATCTTTATCTTTAATTTTTCCGCCGGCAAGGATGTTTGCGCCTATCTCGGCAATATTCCCTAATACAGCCCCCATATTCTCTTCTTTCTCAGCTTCTATTGCTTTCTTGATCAGGGGTTTAAGCAATTTAGTTTTTTCAAACGCTTTCTCTATATAACATTCACATGATGCAAAAACGCCCATCAAAGATATTTGTGTGGATTCGATCATCATATCAATATCCTCAGTAATGGGCTCAATTTGTTTCAAGACTATTTCCTTGACCTCTGAAATCTGTTTTATTGCTTCTTCTTTTGAAAATAGATTCTTATCATGTTTTGCTATTATTTTCAGGCATGCAAGGACTATGTCATCTTCCATGTTTACAAAAATCGCTCCTTTTTGTTGTTCATCGATCTTAAAGCCGCTTTCTTTGACCTGATTTATCCAGTTATGCCATCTCTCTTCGGTATAGAAGGGATTTACATTTTTTTGTTCCTGCATGATATCTCCTTAGTATCGAATTGTATTAATAATAGGTTGTTCCTGTTTTTATATTGATGTGGTCAATTTCCGAACTTTCATGATAAATTCGTTTTTCCCGAATGGTTTAGTAATATAATCATCAGCCTTTAAAACATGCAGCCCCAGCAGCTTATCAATATTTTGCGCCTTAGCTGTCAAAATTGCAATCGGAATAGTCGAATTTCTTTCCTTTATTTTCCTGAATACATCCCATCCATCCATGTCGGGCATCATTATGTCAAGCAGCACAAGATCCAGTTTCTCGGCATCAATTTTTGCCAGAGCTTCCATCCCATTATGGACAAGTATTGCTTCAAAACCCGCACTTTCAAGTACCAGTTTAACAAGTTCCAGGGTATCTGGTTCATCATCCACTACAAGAACCTTTTTAGGTGCATTATTAGTATTCATGATTTCACCGATTTTGGCAATAAAATATGAAAGGTACTGCCAATATTTTTACTTTCCGCCCATATCCTGCCGCCATGCGCTTCAATTATATTCTTAGAAATCCACAAACCCAATCCTGTGCCTCCATATTTACGTTCATCCGATGAATCCACCTGGTAGAACCGGTCAAATATCTTCTCCAGCCTGTCTTTCGGAATTCCAATTCCTGTATCGCTGATCTGTATATGAGCTTTTTGGTTATCCATTTCTCCTCTAATATTTATCTCACCTGTAATTGTAAACTTAATGGCATTATCCAGAAGATTTGAGAATACCTGTGTCAACCTTTCAATATCGCCTTCAACAACAAGGGCATCCGGAATATCTATCTTTATTGGTATATTTTTGCTTGCAGCCATATTATTCATATCTTCGACCACTGCTTTTATAATTTCATTTAAGACGACCATTTCCCCTGCCAATTTGAGATTCCTTGATTCGATAAGCTGGGAATCTAGAAGGCCCTTTATTAACTTTGATAAACGTTTAGAATTGCGAAAGACAACTTCAGTCATATGCCTTTGTTTTTCAGTTAGTTTCTCATCAAGCATTAGCTCAGTGTACCCGATAACAGATGTTAGTGGTGTCCTGAGTTCATGGGAAATGTTAGAAAGGAAATTGTCTTTGATCTTATAAAGCTCCTGAAGTTTGGAATAAGTCAACTTCAGTTCTTCATAAGAATCTTTAAGCTCTTCTTCAAGTTTTTTCCGTTGGGAAATATCCTCGATGACCGTAATGATTTTTTCAACGTTCCCATTTTTATCCTTTATTGGGATCTTGCTGGTGCTTGTGTAAATGGTTTCACCATTATATTGTGTTTTTTCTTCACTCAGGAATATTTCACCCGTTTTGATAACATGCTTATATTCCAATTCCACGTTTGTATCTTTGAGAAAAGGATACACATTTAAAAGATAATTATTAATAATTTTTTCTTTCCCTATCCTGCCTCTTCCAAGTTTGATCAATTCATTGTTAGCTACAAGTATTTTCAGGTCTGTATCAATAACATGTATAGCCATATTTATATTATTCAGGATCTCATCGTTGAAATCCTTAAGATATTTGATATTTTCAAAAAAAGTAATATTCTCTATAGATATTCCAATCTGGTTTCCGATTGCAGAGAAAAGTTCATTATCCCGATTTGAAAAAACATGGTTTTTCCTGCCGCATATTGTAATTACTCCGAGAACTTTATCCTTGGATTTGAGAGGAATAATTGCAAAAGGCATGGATAATTCATTCGATGTATCCTTTTTTTTCAAATCTTCAACAATAAGGACCTCGTTGATCTTCTTAAATTCAATTTTATCACAAACTTTTTCCGTCCCAAGATGTATCCTGGGAAGGAATCCTTGTGTTTCTTCATCGAAGAGATAGGCATCCGCACTTTCCATGCCTGTTAATTCCATTATAGTTTTAAGTGAGTGGGATAATATTTTATCAAGATCGAATGTCTCACGGATGATATTTGATATTTCGTTAAGCGATGCCAGTTCACGGTTTCGAAGGATAATTTGATCTTCAATAAATCTATGCTTGGTTACATCCCTTATTACCATTATTATATTTTGAACTCCTTTATAATCAAGGAACAACGAGGCATTTATTTCCAGTATTTTTTTTTCAAGGTTGGATTCGATCTCATGCACGAACCTTATCGGTTTTTTTGACTGCAATAATGAATTTAGGGGGCCTTGTTCTTTGTTGTCTTTCGTGGGCAAAATCCCAAAGATCATCTCATAGTATGTTCTTCCCAGTACATCTTTTTCCGTTCTCCCGGTCATATTCAGAAAAGAGCGGTTCAGTTTTATGATCTCATGATTACTGTTTACGACAATGATACCATCTTCAATGTTATCGAACAATGTTTCAAGATATTTCTCTGCCTCTTGAATTTTTTCTTTGGAGGACACAAGTTCATTGATCTTTTGCTCAAGACTTGAAGCCATATCATTGAATGTCTTTGCAAGTTCACTCATTTCATCTCTGGAACTCACTTCTATCTTCTGGTCAAGAATGCCTTTGTTTATTCTTTTTGCCCCTTGTGTAAGTCTTAAGACCGGCTCAGTTAATCGTTTTCCGATAAAATATGAAAAAACTCCGCCAAGTATGATAGCGCAAATGGCAAGATACAGGAGTTTCCTTGATGCATCATTTATTTGCGCCCTTACCTTGTTCTCGGATAAACCGATATGCACATACCCAATATTTTTAAAAAGCGGCGCGTCAAATTCATGAATTACACCTTCTTCCGTAGATATTATTTCTTCATTCTTGACATTTTCCGGTTTGGTGAAATTCATCAGAGCTTTTGGGAAACCTTGGTCAAATGAATGAACTAAGACAATTCCCTGCAAATCAGTCACAAAAATATATTCTATTTCAGGATAGTTATTCTTAGCGTTATCAACAGATTTCATGACCTCGACCAAATCATCAATAAGAACATTGTTTGAAATTTCAGAAGCAAGATTATTTGCCAGTAAGAATCCTTCATTTCTGAATTCACCTTCAATTATTCCGGTCTGTATGTCCTGGATCACAAAATATGAGCCCGATACTATTAAAAATATAAGGGTCAGCATGGATAAAATGATCCGAAAACGCAGGTTGCTCATGATACGTGTTCCCTCATTTCCCTGATAGAATCATAAGCGTAATCATTGATTTGCATAAACCTGTCAATCTTTACATTCGCCAGGATTCTCTTTCCCTCTTCATCATTGCTCATATCCAGGAAAATACTCCTTAGTTTTTTTTCCAGGAAAGGATCGATATCTTTTGAAACAACGATCGGGGGGATGCCAAAGGGTGGTGAGATCTCTATGATCCTTGTTTTTGCTATTATTTCAGGGTGGGTTTCTTTCATATACTGATATACCAGACTATCTACCGCCGCTCCTTCAGCAAGCTTTTGCGCTACTGCAATTATTGAATTATCATGGCTGTATGTATAAAACCAGTTATTTTTCCCCTGGTCGTCTTTTCCAAAGAAAGAGTCCGGTGTCTCATTAAGGAGATAAAGCCTGTATGCTGGATAAAGTTTTCCTGAATTTGATAATGGGTCAGAGAAGGCAAATTTTTTTCCACGAAGGTCAGTTAGATCTGAATAATTGCTTTCATTCTGGACTATAATATAGGAATTATATGTGGCATTGTTATTTACTATCGGTGCAACAAGCAGCTTCATCCCAAATTCTGTGTTCCCATCAATGTACGCTCCTCCGCAAACAAAAGCAAAATCAATTTCATTATTCTTAATAAGGTCGTTTATTTCCTGGTAGCTTTTTCTCTCTTCGATTTTCACAGAACCACCAATTTTTTGCGAGATATATTGGATCATATCTTCATAATATTTGTATGATTCCTTTGGGGAAACAACTGAAGCAATTGCAACCCTTATAGCCGGATCATTTACGACTTCTTGTGGCTTTTCTACAACACTCAGGTTTATTTTTTCGGTCTTATCAACACAACCTGAAATTAATACGATAAATAAAAAAATTATTATATACGCATATTTCATCAAAATTATCCTCTAAATAATTCTTTTATTAACCAGCCCCAGTATTTTACAGAAGCAATGAAGCCCAGGGTAAGCCCGATCGAAAAACAAAGATATCCAAATAATTTTGTGCTTTCCAGGATCACAAATGATTGCACCATAATTATCGAACCGAACAATGTAAAAAATATACCCAGGTAATAAAGATAGTAATATTTCTTGAGTCCCATGGTTTCACCCAATCTTTTGCTGATAAGGCTCAGGATATAAAGTATTGATGAAAACATGAGAAAAGATAAAAAATCGAATAAACCTATAAAACTACTCACTTTACACCCACCATTTTCCTGTACAACGATAAAGTTACCAGAAAAGAGATCACCGAGCCAATGAATTCTATATACTCTGTTTCCTTGCTAAAAACGGCAAAAAATTGCAACATTACTATAATAAATATAATTACTGGTATAAAGCATAAGTAATAATAAGTATTAATGCCAAATTTCTTCTGGTAAAATAGAGCAATAGCGGCAATAATAATCATAATCAGGCTTGCTACGGCCCATGAATAGATATTAAACAATTCCTGGAGTAGATTCAAATCCATAAATGCTATTTCTTAAATGCTTCCATAAATGCCTGCGATGGAGTCTTAATAGGATTTCCCGATAATAAGCCCGAGTATTCGCTAAAAGGCATCTTGATTTGCGCCCCATTATTCTCAATAACGAATTCCCGTATCTCCTTGTCATGCTCACTCCCCCTCATCTTAAGCACAGATATGGCTTTTCGCATTTCGCTTTTTATCTCGACATACCTTAAAAGGACGACCGTGTCCATAAATGGCGAGATCCCCATTCCTGTTATCTGTGTTGCGCCTGTCAGGTTAGAAGACTCATTCGTATATACGGCGGTCACTTTCTTATTTTTTAAAATATTACTGAAATTTCCCATATATTCAGGCAACTGCGCGTATTGGGGCAACATTCTCTGGAGCCTGCCAGCCCCATCCAGCAGCAAACGTCTTGCTTTCATTATATCAATTGTCTCTTCGATAAGGAGTGCCAGTTCATATGCATCATATTCAAGCGGGGATATTATTTTAAGAAGGTTCTTATTTTCAAATTCCTTCAAGTTCCAGTTGAATATTGTCGAATTTTCACGGATCTGCTCTAAATCCTCTTCAAATGAAACTATGATACTGGATTCATTTTTTAAAAGCCCGTCCATTATGAATTGCATTCCAAGTATTGTTTTTCCTGTTCCGCTGGAGCCAGAAAGCATAATTGAAGAACTGCCTATAAATCCTCCCCCGGTCATCTTATCCAATCCTTTTATTCCCGTTGAGATCCTTTCCCTGCTAAAAGATGTCCTTGCTCTTGAACGCAACCTGGGGAATACATTGAAACCGTCCTTTTTGATCTTGCAGGAATGTTTACCACCGTGAAATTCCAATCCCCTCATCTTAAGAACGTTCAGATAACGAATATTGCTTTCATAAAAAGGTTCATTACTGATATGGATGATCCCATCTACCATATAGCTCAGCGTGCTTTTTATGAGATCCTCTTCGGTAAATTCCCCCGTTATCAGAACAAGCGAATTCCACCCTTTCATGCTTGTAAAGAAATCATAGTAGAACTCCCGCTGTGATTCTTCATTCAGCCCATAGGAAAATACGTTCACAGAATCAATTACGATCCTATCAGGTCTTATTATTTCGATATTCCTTTCCAATTCCTGTATAATGGCTTTGGATCCTTTGTGGATGACATCGATACCAATAGGCACATACTTCACATTACCTTTTCCAAGAAGTGAAATATTATAAAAAGAAAATCTGGACATGAAATTATTTATCATGGCTATAGGTTCTGACAGCGCGGTAATATACATGCAAATTTCTTCATTCTTGGCGCAGTTAAAGAGTGATTGCATTACCAGCGTTGTTTTTCCTGTACCTGCATTGCCTGCAACCAATACGATCGAAGGCCGCAAGAATCCCCCGCCAAGGATCGTATCAAGACCATTTATACCAGTTGTTACCTGTTTCATATTATCCCCCTGATTTCAATACAGAATGTCTTTTACCTTCTCCGAAGCTTTTGTCATCTCAATAAGTATCAGCCCAAGATTAGCATCCGGCTTCGTCATAACTAATAGCAATGCTTTTGGACCCGCTCCAGTTCCGATTATTTTTCCGGTCTTGGATTCCACGATAATCCTTTCAGGGATGCCTTTTCCAAGCTCTGTAGTTGCGGTTTCCGCTGCTCCGATCATTGTGGCGCACATTGCTACAAATGTTTCGGCATGTTGTCTCCTGGGTATCGTTGAACATATGAGTAAACCATCCCTGCTAGCCACAGCTGATGTTTCCACACCCCCGACAGTATTAATATCCTTCAAAATATTTTCAAGCATTTCAATAGTTGTCATCTTAAACCCTGTTAATACAAACTTTATCAGATATATCTTTTAGTATCATTGAAATTATGAATTTGTTAGTATAATAATATACTAATAAATATTATATATTATTATATACACATATTATTTATTATATGTACATTATTCAATATATATTGCTGGCCGCATAGGAACTGCCATTTTGCTTTTTCCTTGAGGATCATATCCGGCGTCATCGGCATTGAATATTTCCACATCGCATTCTACAACTCGTTGCAGGAAATCCAATGATTCCTTAAGGGCAATGGTCTCATCAAGATCCACTTCGGTCAGGGAATTCATCAATTCTTTTTCCATTCCCTGCACATCATTAATGATTTTCTGTGCAAATTTCGGGATTTCCTTTACATGTGGCCGCATTTGCGGATCGCTCATAAGTGCATTCATGAGAGTTTTCATGTCAAGGACATTGTCTTTTTTCATCATTATAGCTTTTTTCAGGATGTTTTTCTTCCATGAAGCTGCTGTATAAAGAATTACTCTTTTTGGTTTTAATTTGATCAACCTGAGTATTTCTTCAATATCCCTGAGGGTATTTCCCGTAATTTCTTCAGCAAGTTCCGCACCCCTGTCAATGAGTGAAATATCCGCTTCGGGGAACGTATTCAAAGAAATGAAACTCGACCCTGACAGTTCCCATATTTCTTCACAAATATGAGGCGTAAATGGCGCCATTAACCTGACCCATATAGAGATGATCTCTTTTTTAGCTGCAATACCCCCGCGTCGTTCGTACCATTTCATATCATTCGTCATATGATAAAAAGCATTCTGTACCGCCCTTCTTGTCTGCATTCTATTCAGGGCCTCAGTAGTTTCCCTGATCCGGTACTGCAATTTACTGAGCATCCATTTATCGATGAACTTCAATTCAGAATTGGGATTGTTCTCTTCGGCAAGGCAATCATATGCGATCTTATAGAACCTCTCAAACTGTTTTCTCGTCGCTTCTATATCAGCACTACGCCAATCTGCATCCTGGACATGTTCAGCTGTGCTGAGAATATAAAGACGTGTTATGTCAGCGCCATATTCTTTTACCGCTGATCTCAATGTGAGTATAGGTCCTTTGGATTTACTCATCTTCTGGCCTTCAAGCGAGACAAAACCATTAATGGCGATCGATCTTGGCCAGTAGATTTGCGGAAATATCGCGACATGATGGAACAGGAAAAACAAAATGTGGTTCGGGATCAAGTCTTTGCCTGAAGAGCGAAGGTCAACCGGATACCAGTAAAGAAAATCGTTCCTTATAGAATTGATTGTAACAATATCGATTCCGGTACTTGAAGATACACTTTTTGCTGTGCCTTTACCCAGCAGGCAATAGTTGAAAAACTCTTCTTTTAATTGTTCAGGCTCGAATTTGTCAAGGTATTTTGCTATGATATAGTAACACATATAGATCGTGGAATCACCAAGGGATTCTATCATCCACTCCGGGTCCCAGGGCAGCCTTGTTCCAAGCCCTTTTCTGCGTGCACAGGCTTTGTCTTTGAGCCAGTCGATCTTATTCTCAAATTCCACTCTTAGTTCAGGCGGAATTATCTGCATACCCGCAAGGCATTCATAAACCTGTTCTTTCCATCCGGGTTCGGAATAATTCAAGAACCACTGGTCCTTTACCATTTTGATAACGCATGTAGCTCCGCATCTGCATATTACCGGCTGGTCGCTAAACTCATAGAAAACATCAGCTACACCCTGTGCGATAAGGTCATGTGCAAGCACATCTTTTATTTTAGAAACCGACATGCCAGCATATTTTCCCGTTGTCTCGGTAAGAATTCCCCCATGGAATTCCCTCCTGTAAACGAGTTTTGTTGCTTCTTCTGCTTTCGGGTCGTTCTGGTCTTTGACTTTTAATGCAGAAACCGCATCAACAGCAGGATATTTACCGTATTCCGGAACTTTTATCAGGGAAATAAGCGGGATTAATGAAACATCTTCTGTTATTCCATATGATGTCAGATCAACGCATTTTAGGTCGCGAAGTGCAAGATAATCATAGGGCGCATGGGCAGGAACGCTCATGACTATGCCGCTGCCATTCTCAGGGCTTACAAAAGATGCAGGAAGGATCGTGACGATAGAACCTGTAACTGGATTCGTCACTTTTTTACCTATCAGGGCATCGCCATTGACCTGGCCCATGAGTTCCACGTTCTTGTCCGAATATTTGAGTTTATCATAAGCTTCTTTACTCATTATCCAGATCTCGTCGTTCACTTTGACCCTCATGTGCACGATTTCTGGATTTACCCAGAGATTCGTTACTCCGAATACTGTTTCAGGGCGAAGCGTGGCGCAGGGAAAGATTTCGCCATCCAGTTTGAATTTGATGAGCGTATATTCGATGATCGTGGCATCCTCTCCTCTTAAAATATCATGATCCTCAACCGGATTTTCATCATGCGGGCACCATCTCACAGGATGCGCCCCTTTTACTACTTTTTTCAAACTGTAAAGAAGGTTGAACTGCCATGTGATCAGTTTTATATAATGGGGTTCTGTAGTCGTGAATTTCCGTCTCCAGTCAATGGAAAAACCGATGCTTTTCATAGCAGCTTCGGCTTCAATGCTGAAGTATTCCACGATCTGTTCAGGGGTCTTTATCGAATCAAGTACTTCTAACGGGATCTGATGGAGCTGGTTATATACCCGGATTGTCTCCGGGTCTTTTTTCAGGATCTGTTCTACAAGACCAACTATTGGCGTTCCTGTTGCGTGAAAACCCATGGGGAACAGGACATTATACCCAAGCATGCGCTTATATCGCGCGATTACATCCCCGATCGTGAAAGTCCTGGTGTGCCCTGCATGAAGATTGCCGTTTAAATAAGGGTATGGGATCGTGATAAAGAATTTCTTGCGATCATCTGGCTCAGGCTCGAATATCCTTGCCTCTCTCCATTTACGCTGCCATTTTTCCTCTATTTCGTGTGGGTCATACCTTTCTTTCATTATTAGCTCTCCACGTTGCACAACTTGGCAGGTTTATACTTGATATTCGGTGACACACATGCCCTCTTATAATACAAAGACAGATAAACTTTATGAAATGTGGTTGAAAAGCTTGAGCGAAAGAACAGCAGCAACATACAAATATTGAGTTTTGGCGTACTGCGACTTTACCAGGAAGACATGCCCCGATCTAATTATAATCAGCGATATTAATCCCAGTGGAAGAAAACAAACTGCAAAGGGCACTGTTGGGTTAAATATACTCTTTAACAAATGAATCTATTTCACAGTCTATTTATAGCTTCCCAACTGATTAAAGTAAGTAGGGGGTTCCGCTTAAAAAACAAACGAGAGTGGTTTCTCTGAATAGAGGGAATGTTGGAAATGATATCTTATAATTTATGTGCAAGAGGGCTTGCCCTCAGGATTGTGGTTGGCACACTATTAATAATTATAGCGCTTGTTGGAGAGTCGAATGCTCTTTCTTCAGATGATTTCAATTCATCAACTCTCAATGAATCACTATGGACGAAGGTAAATCCATTGAATGATGCAACTTTTTCTTTGATAGGTAACGGTACCGATAATGAATTGTTATCCATTACGGTGCCTGCCGGTATTTCGCATAATGTATGGATAGACGGGAATTTTGCGCCTCGCATCATGCAGGCAACCGGCAATAAGGATTTTAATATAGAAGTGA
>Ga0209540_10000493_pt1 | contig 37229 bp, 33 predicted proteins | sample BarGraIncu01121A_FD_184501 | JGI IMG/M metagenome (GOLD analysis project Ga0209540, IMG submission 184501) | Arctic peat soil microbial communities from Barrow, Alaska - Barrow Graham LP Incubations 011-21A (SPAdes) (version 2) | ecosystem: Environmental > Terrestrial > Soil > Wetlands > Peat... | reverse complement strand
TTAGCCTTAAAATCTTTATTCCTTCTTTTACCTCAGCTTCTTTTATCCATTTATAAATTGTACCTTTGTTTATCTTTTTATCTAGAGAAACTTTAGTTATGCTTTCTTTTTTAGAACCAGTTACTCTTGCGAGTACTTCTTTCTTTATTTCTTCAGAGTACCCAATTTTACTCACCATGTTATATTTCTCCCCTCGTAAAGTCTATACTGTATAGTATACTATTATTTTCTCTACGACAACTACCTTAACACATAGGGGTAACACCTAGAATCTTAGGAATCTTTTACCTTATCTTCGAAGTGTATTTCCTCAGTATTTTTATACCTGTAACCTTGTACAAACTTATTGTTAAATGAAATTATCATCACCTTTTATTCCCGAAGGATGTTCACATACTCATGAAATCATTCCTTGTTCAACTAACCTTTTGTTAAAAACGTAATTAACATGTTTTTTCTCATATTTCTAATGTCATTTTTCTTTAAATACATTCTTAAGTCTTATCAAGTGTTTTGATTCTTTAACTTCGCATTATAGACTGTCCAGATTATCTTATTTCCTTAGTAATTTTTACAGTTGCTGCTGACGGACTTTATGAAAGGAGCGTATTAACTTAACTTTTCATTCCGTTCATAACTTTAAGTTATTTCATAGTTTTTGTTTTAACTCTGATAAACCATCCAACTATAAGTCCAATCAATGCAGGGAAAAAAGCAATAAATAAACTTTGCATTTCAAATGTGCTAAATACAACAAATGGAATTATTATGCCCAAAATACCAACAAATACAGGATAAAACCAAAACAGATAACCTTTTTCCATATTGATGATAAGGGAAACAATTAGAGCTGTTAAGGGCATTACAATGTAAAAATTAAGCAAACAATAGCCCATTTCGTCACCCGCAGGCAGAAATACTCCCCAAATACCAATCACCAAAAAAATCAATGCAGAAATGCCATAACATATTATCGAGATTTTTTTCGATAAATAAATATCTTTCATAATTGCTCCTCCTCCAAATAGAATATAATCTTTACATCAATATTTTATACAATGCTATATGTGTACATATTTGATTACAGGTTCGACATATCCCCGTTAACTTTTTATTTTTCAACTTCCGGTTATAGACATTATATAAAGTTAACAGATTCCCCTTTATAACACACTATCTTTACATAATTCAACAAACATTCATAATTTTCCTTTATATTTCGCAAAAAAAACAAACCCTTCACATATATTCCGAAAGTAACCAGTATTTTATGATGATCCTTATTAATTTATATTTTATAATTATCAAATATTTCATCAAATAAAAAGAAGGCATTATCTCCAGTTACTATCGTAATGGAAGAATGCCTTCACAATTAAATCATATCCTGGGTCGCTGCAATACTAATATAATTATCATATCCTGCCCTTTCTATATCCTCACTAATATTTCATTTATATCTTTACTGACCTTTGCTCTTTCATCATAAACCCAATCTTCATCAAATTCTAATTTGAATTTTTTAGAGAATGAATAATACATATTTATCTTTTGATAATATATTTCCAAATCGTCTAAATTACTTTTTAAACATTCTGGTTTAAATAAACTATCTTGCTTATAAATAAATAGCTCTTCTACATAATGCACAAATGTATTCATAAGTTCTTCTCTGGAGATATCAAATGGAACTTTTAATAAATCCCATTGGACTTCTTGCTTTAAATTGTAATTCTTTATTCTATCTAAAATTATTATATAATCGTTAATATCCATCTTAGTATAATAATCTAATTTCTCCTCTCTAGTACTCCATAAAACTAGTTTTTGAATTAAATGTAAGCCCTTAATTTTCACTATTGCATCGGATGGTCCAATAACTGCTTTCTTTATTTCTTCATCTTTAACCTCTAATCTAGATTTAATAAAATTTTGAGTATTTCCAGCACTAGCTACATACCCAACATCATAAATACCTCTACGGCCTGCACGTCCACTTACCTGCTTTACTTCTTGTGATGTTAATTCTCGAACTTCTTCACCGTCAAACTTTTTTATACTCATAAAAATAATTCTTCTAATAGGTAAATTAACTCCCATGCCGATTGCATCAGTAGTTACTAAAACTTTTGTCTCTTTTTTTGTAAATTGTTCGTATTGAATTTTTCTAACTTCTGGTGGTAAATCTCCGTATATTATACTAGTTTTAATACCTATGCTAGAATATCTTCCTGCTATCTCTAATACTCTCTTTTTAGAAAACACTACAATTGCATCGCCCTCTTGAATATCATTATAATTAAAATCTATATTTTCAGTTATTAAAGGAATATCTCTTGTATATTCTTTTATATCATACTTATCCCCACAGTCATTTATAATTATTTCTAGTATATTTTTTGCATTATCAGCTCCACATATATGAATTTCCACACATCTTAATCCTAATAAGGCCTTACTCCATGCCATTCCCCTATGTAGATCTTTAATCATTTGAATTTCATCAATGACAGCTATATCATAATATTCCTTTAAATTAACCTTTTCTATTGTACACGAAACATGGGTTGAATCTATCTTTAATATTTCTTCTTCTCCAGTTAATAGGTCACAAATTACTCCCTCCTTATTCAATTTTTCAAAATTTTCTAAAGCAAGAATTCTTAGAGGTGCTAAATATATTCCCTTTTGTGCTGTTTTTAGACTTTCTACTGCATTATAAGTTTTACCGGTATTCGTATCACCTAAATGAATATATACCCTTCTATCCATACTTCTAGCTTCTAGATACTCATCCTTAGGGTTATCCGGAAAATTTTCTTCAAACTCCTTAATAACTAATTTAGGTATATGTTGCTTCTTAAGTAATATCATGAACCCATAATTTAAAAAAGTGTTATAGTTTCCTCTTAAAACTTTATAAAACTCAAAATCAGTACAATTCCTCTTGTTATAATCCGCAAGCATTCTTTTTGATATATCCTCTAATAATTCCTCGTATTTCTCATATACCTTTTTAAAATCCTTGAACCCTTCATTTTCTAGTTCTTTAATCTTTTTTAATTTTTTTCTTATTGCTGTTTCATGTTCAATAAGAGCTCCTGGCTTTGAATGATGAACTATCTCTTCAATTTGACTAATCTGACTCTTTAATTTTTTAAATTCTCTTTGTGATACGTTATTTTTCATCTAGTCTCCTCCAGCTAATTTTCTTAATTATATAACAATATTGTATTATTCCTAATTAACCCGCCCCTTAAAATATATTGTTTCCTAATCGAAGTAAGCTTATTTTCTATATTTATTTACTTTTTAATTCATGGTCACGCCTTCAAGGGTTTTATAATCATATAGCTTTGCACTATTTATGTATTATTTCTTAAAATTATATGCAAGTCATATTTACCCTACGCTCGTATTATCCCCTTCAGGTTATAAAGATTGAAACTTAACTGTTTCACCTCAGACATAAACTATTGACTCCTCTAATTATAATATTAAATTAGTTTACACATATTTATTACCTAAAGTTATATGAAATGTCAAACTATTTTAAACACTCACCTTTTATTAATTCCAGTCGTTTTTAACTATTCTTATTATCTTCAAACTTTTGAATATATTCTCTAAGTTCGTTTATCTGCTTTTGCAAATCCTTATTAGTGCCACTGGAATTAGTATTTCCATTATTTCCGCCTTGATTTTCTGCTTGTAGTTGGGTATTTTGAAGCTGAGCTGCTATTATAAAAATAGTCTGCCCCACACCATCTAAAAAATTTCCTACTAAATTTTGTTGGTTAATATTAAGCTTAGAAGCAATTACAATCCCAATTATTGTTGCTAATGTGGCTAATTCATTAGGTGTGTATTCCTCTAGTTTTTTCATATAATACCCCTTTTTTAAATTATTATATTATATAATATTCATTTCATAAAAAAGTGCAAATGAATATTATTTTTACTATTGTATGTCATACAATTAAACTGAGTCATATATTACTCATAAGGGGTGATATATATGTACATTTCTACTAATAGAAAATTTGCTGACATTGTGTTTGAAGGAGGTGGAATTAAAGGCATTGGTCTTGTAGGTGCCTTGAAAATTTTTGAAGATAATGGCTATCACTGGAAGAATATTTCAGGAAACTCTGCTGGATCCGTTGTAGCTGCGCTAGTTTCAGTAGGTTACTCAAGTGATGAGATAAAAGAACTAATGCTAAAACTGGATTACAAAAGAATTGCTGACAAAAGCCATTTGAGTATACCAATATTCACAAACACTCTAAATTTACTTTTCAAAAAAGGCATTTATAAAGGTGATTATATAGAAAATTGGGTTGATGAAGCTTTGTCATCTAAACTTAAACTTAATAACAAAAAAAAAGTTACCTTTGGAGATTTGATTATTCCAGATGAAAAAGGTACTCTTTTAAATAATAAAAAATATAAAAGAAAATACAAATTGCATATTATAGCAACTGATATTAGTCGTGGAAAAATGATAATCCTACCAGAAGATATTGCTGAATACGGAATAAATCCTGATGAACTTCCAGTAAGTTTGGCGGTCAGAATGAGCATATCCATTCCCTATTTTTTTCAACCAATAAAATTAAATAATTCATTTACTAATAAAAAATCTCTCATTCTTGACGGTGGTGTTTTAAGCAATTACCCAGTTTGGATTTTTGATGTAAATGGTATTCCACGCTGGCCAACCATTGGTTTTAAACTTGGGGGCAATAAAGAAATACGCGAACATAAAATCACGAACATCCTAAATTTCACTAGCTCAATTATAGAGACTATGCTAGAAGCGCAGGATGATATTCATATAAGAGAAATGGATTTCCTCCGAACTGTAAAAATTGATACTCTTGATATTAAAACCACTGATTTTAATATACAAAGTAAAAAAATCATGTCTTTGTATAACTCTGGTAAAGCTTGTGCCAAAGAATTTCTTGAGAATTGGGACAATGATTATAAAAGATTTAAAAGCATGAGAAGCAATTCTTTTAATCACAATGGTAAATTTAAGCGCATTTACAATAGTTTTATTACAAAAGATATCGTTTAGACCTAAACTTCGATTAGCATGCCTAAAAAGCACGTAACTGGTGGGGCATCACCTGTTACGTGCTTTTATTTAAAGTGGTATTTAACCATCTATAAGATAGTATTTACATTTCTTTTTTTATACCTCTACTTATAGTATTTTCGTAATCAATAAATTCATATACATCTTGATCAAATAAATCACTAAACCTTTTAAGCTCATCTAATTTTAAATCTTCTATAGCCGTATGTTTTTTCTCACAGTGAATAACAATAGTGCCTATAACTGAATGAGCGTCCCTAAATGCCATTCCTTTTTTCACAAGATAATCTGCAGCCTCCGTAGCATTTAAAAAACCTCTTTTAACTGCATTATGCATATTATCTTTTTTAATTTTTAAAGTTCCTAACATTTCATTCATAACCTTTATACATTTCAAAACCGTATCAGCAGCATCGAAGAAAGGCTCCTTATCTTCTTGCATATCTTTATTATAGGCAAGTGGGATTCCCTTCATAGTGGTAAGTAGACTCATTAAGTCCCCATAGACTCTTCCAGTTTTCCCTCTTATTAGCTCTGCTGCATCCGGATTTCTTTTCTGAGGCATTATACTACTTCCTGTAGAGAATTCATCGCTAATTTCAATAAAATCAAACTCTTTAGTAGACCACAAAATGAACTCCTCGCTTAATCTACTAAAATGCATCATTAATATAGAAAATGCAGATAAAAGCTCTAACAAATAATCTCTGTCACTTACCCCATCCATAAAATTATCTACTGGTTTTTTAAACCCTAATTCGGATGTTGTAAAACTTCTATCTGTATCATATGTTGTTCCTGCGAGTGCGCAACATCCAAGAGGATTTTCATCCATAATCTCAATAGCACTAATAAGCCTTTTCTTATCTCTTGTGATCATATTATAATATGCCATAATATGTTGCCTAAAGGTTACCACCTGAGCTCTTTGCATATGTGTATAACCAGGCATTATAACAGCATTGTCATTACCTAATTTTTTAATAGTCGCTAAAATATTATCTAAATTATCAATAACCTCGAAAGCTTTATGTTTCGAATATAATCTCATATCCACTGCAACCTGATCATTTCGGCTTCTTGCTGTATGGAGTTTTTTGCCTACATCACCTATACGTTTTGTAAGTTGTATTTCCATAAAACTATGAATATCCTCATAGTCCCCTTCGATCTTTAAATTACCTTCTTGAATATCTGATAATATAGAATTCAGACCATTAACTATAGTTTCGCTTTCCTCGTCTGTTAAAATACAACATTTTGCAAGCATTTTAACATGAGCTATGCTCCCCATAACATCCTCGTAATATAATCTTTTATCAAAGCTTAGAGAACTATTAAAGTCCTCCATAAGCTTGCTTTCTTTTTCAATAAATCTTCCACCCCAAAGTTTCATATTATCACCCGCTTTACCTTCTGTAAATTTTGTAATGTTTTTTAATATTTATTTAAATGTTTATATGCCTTTATTTTGCTTGGCAATGAGAATAAATTAATGAATCCTTCTGCATCCTTATGATCATATAGTACACTTGAACCAAAAGAAGATATACTTGCATCATAAAGCGCATTAGGTGATTCTTTACTTGCTACCATAATATTTCCTTTATAAAGCTTTAATTTAACACTGCCTGTTACAGTTTCTTGAGTCTTGTCTACAAATGCATCAAGTGCTTCTCTCATTGTAGTAAACCAAAGTCCATCATAAACTAATTCTCCGTATTTCTGTGATATTTGATATTTAAAATGCAATGTATCTTTATCTACGGTTATTTCTTCTAATTCCTTATGGGCTGCATAAAGAACAGTACCACCTGGTGTTTCATAAATTCCTCTTGATTTCATTCCCACAAGTCTATTTTCTACTAAATCTACAATACCTATACCATTTTCTCCACCAATTTTATTTAATATTGTAACTATATCCATTGGCTCAAGTTCAATGCCATCAACTTTTTTTGCAATTCCCTTTTCAAAATATATTTCTACATAAGTTGATTCATCTTTAGCTTTCTCTGGAGGTGTAACCATAAGATACATATCTCTTTTGTGGTCATTTTTAAAATCTTCAATATCTCCGCCTTCATGACTTGCATGCCATAAATTTTGATCAACTGAATATATTTTTTCTTTCGTAACCGATATTTCTATACCTCTGGCATTAGCATAATCTATAGCATCTTCTCTTGATTTAATATCCCAAATTCTCCAAGGCGCAATAATTTTAATAGAAGGATCAATTGCAGCTATTGCAACCTCAAATCTAACTTGGTCATTTCCCTTACCAGTACATCCGTGACATATATATTTTGCCCCTTCTTTATGAGCAATTTCCACAAGCTTTTTAGCTATTAATGGTCGTGCATAGGCTGTTCCTAATAAATATTTTCCTTCATATGTAGCATTTGCTTTGACTCCTTTAAATACATAATCTTTGATGAATTCAGCTGTTACGTTCTCAATATATATCTTTTGAGCACCTGAGCTTAAAGCTTTTTTCTCAATTGCCTTCATATCATCTTCTTGTCCGACATTAATGCAAGCTGCTACAACATCCATATCATAGTTTTCCTTAAGCCATGTTATTATTATAGAGGTATCTAATCCTCCTGAATACGCTAAAACCACTTTTTCTTTCATTTTTTTATCCCCTTCCGATTTTGATTCTTCTATATTCTAATATATTAGTTATTACATATGCTCTATCCTAAAGTATTTTATTTAAAAACTCTTTCGTTCGTTGCTCTTTAGGATCATTAAAAAACTCTTTTGGTGTTCCCTCTTCTACAATTGTCCCACCATCCATGAAAATTACTCTATCTGCCACCTCTTGCGCAAACCCCATTTCATGGGTTACAACAACCATTGTCATTCCTTCTTTTGCAAGATCTTTCATTACCCCCAAAACCTCTCCAACAAGCTCTGGGTCTAAGGAAGATGTAGGCTCATCAAATAGCATTATGTCAGGTCTCATAGCGAGTGCTCTTGCTATAGCCACTCTTTGCTTTTGTCCTCCTGATAACTTCGACGGGTAATCATCTACCTTTTCTTTAAGACCAACTTTCTCTATAATTACTTTTGCTCTCTTTAATACTTCTTCTCTTGCTTCATGCTTAACGGTAATTGGAGCCTCAATTACGTTTTGAAGTACAGTCATATGGTGAAATAAGTTAAAGTTTTGAAATACCATTCCTACTTTTTCAATGGTATTTCTCATATGCCTTTTGTTTTTCACATCCAGTTTTTCTCCTTCAATGAAAACTTCTCCCATATTCGGCACTTCAAGGTGATTTAAGCACCTTAAAAACGTGCTTTTTCCTGATCCAGAAGGTCCTATTATAACTAGTACTTCTCCTTTTTTAACTGTTACGTTTAAACCCTCAAATACCGTGAGCGTTCCAAATCTTTTAGTTAAATTTTTAGTTTCTATCATATACATTCCGTATCACCTCTGCTAATATACTGACAATTTTTTCTCATAATGTGAAAAAACTGTAGTGAATATTGTAGTCATTAAAAGATATAAACATGCTGTAATAAAGAAAACTTCCATAGGCCTAAAAGTTGAAGCAGATACAAGCTGCGCTGCTCTCATAACTTCCTCCATAGCAATTGCTGACACTAAAGAAGTATCCTTAAGCATCGTTATAAACTCATTACCAACCGACGGAATAATTATTTTAAAGGTTTGAGGCAATACTACTCTTTTCATAGTATCAAGATAAGTAAAGCCTAATGACTTGCAAGCTTCAAACTGCCCTTTATCTACCGAGAGTATTCCCCCTCTTATTATTTCTGCCATGTACGCTCCTGAATTTAAACTAAGTCCTATTAGTGCCGCTTGAAATGGTGTAAACTCAATACCTACTTTGGGCAACCCATAATAAAAAACAAATAATTGGAGAAGCATTGGCGTTCCTCTAAATAGCCATGTATAAAACCCTGCTACACTAGCCATCAACTTATTTTTAGAAAGTTTTAGAAGAGCCGTAGCCATACCTATTAAGCTTCCCAATACTACCGATATTATAGTTAATTCCATAGTCATTAAACTTCCTTCTAATAACACAGGAAAGACTTCCTTTAAAATATTTATATCCATTCTTGTTCCTCCTAGCATTCCTCTGGGTCAGGTAACAATTATTAATTGTTACCACCTAGCTATTTCTTATATGCGTCAAATCCAAACCATGTCTGTGAAAGCTTAGAGAGAGTTCCATCTGCTTTAAGTTCATTAATTGCCTTCTGCACTGCTACTTTTAATTCCTTATCTTCTTTTTTAAATCCAATTCCAATAGGTTCTTCACTGATTTGTTGTTTTAGAAGCTCATACTCACCTGGTTTTTTTGCTACATAATATTGACCAACTTGAGCATCCATAATCACAGCCTCCACCCTTCCAATTCCCAACTCCTGGAAAGCCTCTGTAATTTTGTCATATCTTTTAATTTGTTTTAACCCTTTCATTGCTGAGGCAGCAGTATCTCCTGTAGATCCTAACTGACAAGCTACCACCTTGCCTTTTAAATCTTCGAGATTTTTTATTGCTTTATTTCCTTGTTTTACAGCCGCAACTTGACCACCCATTACATAAGAGTCTGAAAAATCTATACTTTGTTTTCTCTTATCCGTAATACTCATAGCTGATAATATAATATTGAATTTTGATGAAGTAAGCGCTAAAAGTATTCCATTAAAATCAGTAGATGTATATTCTGTCTTCACGCCTAATTTTTTTCCTATTTCATTTCCCAAATCTACATCAAACCCTACTAACTTGTTTTTAGAATCTCTAAATTCCATTGGAGGATACGAATCATCTAATCCTATAGTTAATTTACCTGATTTTTTCACCGCTTCTAGCGAATTAAGTTTTTCTCCTTTTTGACCACATCCTACAAGTAATACACTTGCCATTGTAACTGTTAATAAAATTGATATAATTTTTTTCAATTGCACCATTCCCCCATTTATAATATAATAAGTTTGTGAATATTTATACATTTTTATGCATAATGTTTATTTTTTTCTTGTTTTTTTTATTAGCTATTTTCCAGCTTTTATTATTGATTTAACTGACTTACTTTTATCTATTATATATTACTTTTTATAATAATGCAATCTTTTTCCTTGTTATTTATTCATTTTATACAGCATTTATACATGCCAAGCAATGAAAGCTCACCAAACTAATTTATTTCCTAATTTAAATCAAATATTAAATTTAAAATGCCCTTAGCATTATAATAAGCTAAGGGCCCTTTCATTTACAATTTAATAGGTTGAGGCAATAAATAATTACTACTAATTACTGTTACTTCTTTCATTACTCCGCCATATTAAACACTTCCAAATTTTCACTCACAATATTTTTCTTCAATAGCTCTACTAAAGCCTTCGCGGTATCTAATGATGTTAATACGCCGAGCGAACTCTCAATAGCTGTTCTTCTAATTCTAAAACCATCTGTTTTTGAATCATTTCCTTTAGTTGGCGTATTTATTACTAAATCAACCTTTCTACTCTTTATTACATCAATGATATTAGGGCTTCCTTCTAAAATCTTTTTAACCTCTATTGCATCAATACCATTGTCTTTTAATAATTTAGCAGTTCCCTTAGTTGCAATAAACTTATAATTAAGTTCATTAAAACCTTTAGCAATGTATAAAAATTCTTTATAATCCTGTGGATTTATTGTCGCTAAGATAACTCCCTTTTCTTTTTTAACATTCATTCCAGAAGCAACAAATCCCTTATATAAAGCTTCCTCAAAATTCCTTCCAATTCCTAGAACCTCTCCTGTGGATCTCATTTCCGGTCCTAGGCACACCTCAACCTCAGGAAGTTTTTGCGTTGAAAATACCGGAACCTTAACTGACACTAATTCTGGTTCCTTGTAAACTCCAGTTCCATAGCCAAAATCCTTTAATTTTTCTCCTAGCATTACTCTTGTTGCAAGATCAACAATAGGAACTTTACTAACCTTACTAATGTATGGTACTGTACGGCTAGCTCTTGGATTAACCTCAATTATATATAATTCATCTTTAAATTCTATAAATTGAATATTAACCATACCTATTACTTCCAGGCCTATTGCTATCTTCTTCGTGTATTCTAATATCTTTTCTTTTATTGCGACGGATATATTTTGACTTGGATATATTGTAATACTATCCCCAGAGTGAACCCCTGCTCTCTCTAGATGCTCCATAATACCCGGTATCAATATGTCGACGCCGTCACAAATAGCATCAACTTCTATTTCTCTACCTAATAGATACCTATCTATTAAAACAGGATTTTTCTTATCCTTAATAAATGCACTTTTTAAATAATGTTTTAATTCCTTTTCTTCATAAGTTATTTCCATTCCCTGCCCACCTAGTACATAGGATGGTCTAACCAAAACTGGATAACCTATTTTTTTAGCCTCTTTTAATCCCTCTTTTAAATTCCAAACTGCCTTTCCTTTGGGTCTATTTATATTTAATTTTTCCAGTAGTGCATCAAATTTTTCTCTATCCTCTGCTGCATCTATTTGCTCAGGCTTAGTTCCATATATAGATATATTTTTTTCACTTAAAAATTTAGCAAGCTTGATAGCAGTTTGACCTCCAAATTGAAGTATAACTCCATCTGGCTTTTCTTTTTCAACAATGTTGAAAACTTCTTCTTCTGTAAGTGGTTCAAAATATAATTTATCTGAAATATTAAAATCCGTACTTACTGTTTCAGGATTATTATTTACTATTATAGTTTCAATTCCTAACTTTTTAAGTGCTATTACACTATGAACAGATGCATAATCAAACTCAATTCCCTGTCCTATCCTTATAGGACCTGAACCTATTACCATAACCTTCTTCCTATTGCTTACCTCAACCTCATCATACTCGTCATAAGTTGAGAAGTAATATGGTGATAAAGCTTCAAATTCTCCTCCACACGTATCTACCATTTTATATACAGGCTTAATATTCCATGTATTTCTCAGTTCGTAAATCAAATTTGGACTTACTCCCAACAAATCTGCAATCCCTTTATCTGAAAATCCTTTTTTCTTTAGCACGTATAACCACTCTTTATTCATACCCTTAAGTGTTGATTTTTTTATCTTTTCCTCTTCATCTACTATCCACTTAATTTTATTCACAAAAAAATTATCTATCCCTGTAATTTCCGAAACTTTTTCCACTCTATAATCACGTCTAAGCATTTCAGCTAAATAAAATATTCTCTCATCATCAGGTGCCATTACTCTATTCTTTAATTCTTTTAAGCTTTTTTGTTCTATGGAATCATATTTTAATGAATACTGTCCGATTTCTAAAGAACGAATTCCTTTTAATAGAGCTGCTTCAAAATTGCTCCCAATAGCCATTATCTCCCCCGTAGCCATCATCTTCGTACCTAAAACTCTATTCGCCCCATCAAACTTATCAAAAGGCCACCTAGGAATTTTAACAACTACATAGTCTAGTGAAGGTTCAAAACATGCATATGTTTTTTGAGTTACTGCATTTTTTATTTCATCGAGTGCATATCCTAGTGCTATTTTTGCGGCTACTTTTGCAATGGGATATCCTGTAGCCTTTGAAGCTAGTGCTGAAGATCTACTTACTCTTGGGTTAATTTCTATAACTGCATATTCAAAACTTTTAGGATCTAGCGCAAGTTGCACATTGCACCCACCTTCTATACCTACACTATTTATAATATCTATGGATGCACTTCTAAGCATTTGGTATTCTCTATCCGAAAGAGTTTGACTTGGTGCTACAACAATGCTATCTCCTGTATGTATTCCAACAGGATCTATATTTTCCATATTACAAACAGTAACGCAATTCCCACGGCCGTCTCTCATAACTTCATATTCTATCTCTTTCCAACCTTTAATACTTTTTTCTAAAAGAACCTGACCTATAGTGCTTAATTGTAATCCTAATTCTAAAATTTCAATTAATTCGTCCTCAGTTTCAGCAATTCCACCCCCACTTCCTCCAAGAGTATATGCTGGTCTTACAATTACAGGATAACCTATGTCACTTGCAAAACTTAGTCCGCTAACCATATCTTTAGCAATTGCACTTTCTACAACAGGCTGGTTAATTTCCTGCATTAGGTCTCTAAAAATTTCTCTGTCTTCCCCTTTTTTTATTGCTTCTATAGATGTTCCAATTACTCGTACATTATATTTTTCTAAAATTCCATTATCAAATAATTCTACAGCTAGGTTTAACCCCGTTTGTCCTCCCATCCCAGCAAGTAAACTATCTGGTCTTTCCTTTGCAATAACCTTCTCCAAAAATTCTATAGTTAAAGGCTCTATATAAACTTTATCAGCAATTTCTTTATCTGTCATAATGGTTGCTGGATTACTATTTACAAGTACAACTTCAACGCCTTCCTCTTCTAATGCTTGACATGCTTGCGTTCCAGAATAATCGAATTCTGCAGCTTGACCTATTATTATTGGCCCTGACCCAACTACTAGTACTTTTTTAATGCTCTTATCTAATGGCATATTAATACCCCCTGTATAATCTGTTGTTAAATTATAATTATGTGTATAAAATTGTATAATTAAATGGATATTTACGTTCCTGCTAACTTACAATCAATATTTAAAAATTATTTCAAACCACTCCTAAACCAATGAAAGAAATTTATCAAAAATCACATCTATATCTTTAGGTCCAGGACAAGCTTCTGGATGAAATTGCACAGTAAATATTGGAAGAGTTTTATGTTTCATTCCTTCTATTGTTCCATCATTTACGCTTATATGCGTAACCTCCATATCTTTTGGAAGTTCACTTACATAATATCCGTGATTTTGCGATGTAATATAAACCTTATTTTCTTCAATATCTTTTACTGGATGATTGCAACCTCTATGTCCAAATTTAAGTTTTCCAGTCTTTCCTCCAAGAGCTAACGCTAAAAGTTGATGTCCTAGACAAATTCCTACTATAGGCTTTTTACCTATAATTTCCTTTAACATCTTAATTACCTCTTGTAAGTCCTCTGGGTCTCCAGGTCCATTTGATAAAAATACTAAATCCGGGTTAACATTTAATATTTCTTCTGCCTTAGCATTTGCAGGAAATATTGTTAGTTTACAATTTCTATGTTTAAATGAGCGTAGTATATTTTCTTTTATTCCAAAATCTATAATAGCTACATGTGCCCCGCTACCTTCAATTGTATAACGCTCTTCTGGAGTAACCTTCATAACTGCATCACAATTGTTAAAGTTTGCAATTTTTTGTTTTATTTCATTTTTTGTAAGTTCCTTCGAAGTAATAATACCTCTCATTGTCCCTTTGTTTCTAAGTATTTTTGTTAATGCTCTTGTATCAATACCTTCGAGTCCTATTATTTTATTCTGCTTAAAATATCCCTCAATATCCATCTCGCATCGAAAGTTGCTAGGATAATCACATTTTTCACGAACAATTAAGCCTTTAACCTTAGGTGACTTTGACTCTACATCTTCTAAATTAATCCCATAATTTCCAATGAGCGGATATGTCATTGTTACTATTTGCCCATAATAGGATGGATCCGTTATAATTTCCTCATAACCCGTCATACCTGTATTAAAAACTACTTCCCCAACACTTTCCTCTATGTATCCAAACAAATTACCTTCAAATACTATTCCATTCTCCAAAATTAACTTACCCTTCATATTAATTCCTCCTTAGATTAAATAAAAGTAGATATTACCAAATTATATTAATAAAGATAACAGAGCGATTAGTTAATTAATCTCCCTGTTATCCTTCTTAATATGTGAATGACATTTATTAATGAAATAAGAAACATACCTACAGTTTTATTGTCAGAAATAATAACTGTATTACATTTATTAGTATTAGATTCAAAATTGACATAACAAAAAACACATACCATAATTATCTATACTCCTTCCTAGCCTCACAGGACTAACTTAAAAGTGTAACTTTTTATTTATAATTTCTTTTAATTTATAATTTCTCTTTATTCTAATTTAAATTTCACAATTTGTCAATGCATAATTATAATTTTTTATTGCAAGTTTATTCACACCTAAGATTCTATCAGTTGCATATATAAATATTTTTAGTTTGCTATAACGCATTAACCACTGGGAATAAACCCAAAAACAACATTATGAAAACAATAGGGATAAGAAATATAAAAACCAGCATACCTATTTTCTATGTATAATTATACTAATAAACATGCAAATATCCAATTAGTAAGATAAAAAGTATTTAACTTAGCCTAAATTTTTCAATTTAAATTTTTACTATTTAAGAAAAACATAGTAATTATACACATGTTTTGTTTAAATTGCTTTATAAATCTGTTTCTGTGTAATATACAATCCCTAGCGCACCGGGTCCAACATGAGTTCCTATTACAGGTCCAATTGGAGCTATGTCTATTTTTCTACCTATTAATTCTTCAATTGTTTTTGCAAAAGCCAGTGCTCCTTCTACATCATTTATGTGATGTATCATCACCTCTCCTAGTCCATGGTTTGTTATGTCTTTATTGAATTTCTCAATCATAGTCTGTATTGCCCGTTTTTTAGTCCTTACTTTATTAAACAATTCTGTTTTTCCATTTACTACAGTGAGAATTGGTTTGATTTGAAAAATAGTACCTATAAGTGCACTTGCACCCCCTATTCTACCGCCTTTTTTTAAATACTCTAAAGTATTGGGTATAAACAGAAATTTACTTCTTTTTATATTGTCTTTTGCTATATTACTTACTTCGTCTATAGATTTACCTTGTTGTGCTGCCCTTGCAGCTGTTAATACCGCAAATCCTAATTGCATACAATTGGATCTAGAATCTATAATCTCAATTAATGCATTTGGGTAATTTTCAACAATCATACTCTTTGCAAGGCATGCATTTGAATAAGTTCCACTCATATCTGACGATAAAAAAACACCAACAACTTCATTATTATCTCTTATCTGCTTTTCTATGGTGTTGTACATTTCTTCAAGCGATGGTTGTGATGAAGTAGGAATATTCAAACTCTCATCTAGTTTTCCATAAAAACTTTCGTTTTCAATATCACTTTCTTTAAACTCCTCTTTTTCAAAAATAACACTTAATGAAACAACAGAAATATCATATCTTTCCTTTAGCTCGCCACCTATATATGAGGTACTATCCGTTATTATTTTTACAGCCATTATACATCCCTCACTTACTAATTATTAATAACTAAATATATTATACTACAGTCTTGTGCTAAACAATACTATAAGAATGTTCAAAATTATTGGCACTTAATAGAAATAATATAATTAGAATTATATTAAAGAGAATAACACAATATTTATAACCACAATAAATTTAATGTTTTTCACAAAATATTAAATTTATACAAATAGCACTCAAATACCGCTTCATATGTTATACTTATAGTGTAAAAAGTGAGTGGGTGATATAAATAATATAGTGAAGTACGTCAATTTAACAGTATCAATTGAAATGAATAATAATTAAAATTAGAACTTCAATATAATCAATACAAAACAAAGGGAGGTGCTGTACAAATATAGGTCAAATACAAATATTCCTACCTATATTTGATAGCAGGAAAATATGAATAAAAACAACTTAGTGAATGAAGAAAGTGAAAAATACATAAAAGAGATGCATGAGTTAGCTGACAAAAATGAGCTTAAGAACAATATAGTTGTTTTAGGACTTGTCATAGTTATAGCATCAATAATTATATTTTCTATTTTAATGAATACATCAATACTGAAGCCAAAAACAGATGTCGTTGTAAATAAGCCAGTTACAAAAAGTTCCAATGCTATTTCATCCCCTAAAGTAGCTAAAACTACTAAAACTGACACCGTTAAACCTATTGAAGCTCCAACTAAAATTTATGAATATTTAAATAAAGAAGAAAATAGAACTGCCCTCCTAAAAAAAGCAATTTCTTTAAACGGAGGTAACCGAAAGGGGCTTAATGTATATCTCTTATCAGAAATTTTAAGAGCTAATACCTTTGCTATCCCTGCAAAAACAACAACTGTAAAAGGATTGTTGGGGGCTTTAACGTCAATGGACTGGAAAAAAAATCGTGACCTCAATCAATTAAAAAAGGGTGATATATGTTTCACAACAGATATGCCAGGCAAGGTCGGCTCGCCTTCCCATGCCTATGTGTTTATGGGTTGGGTAAAAGATGGCAAAACTGACTATGCCAACATATGTGATGGACAAGTAGAAGAATTCGGCACTATACTTCATAAAAGAAATTTATCTATCACAACTACGGAAAAGGACAAATTTAGTTTTTTTCTTAGAAAATAAAATTTAATGAAGCCTATAAAAAATAATACCCAAGGATATCCTGGGTATTATTTTTTATTTATAGACTAATTTTTATGTTTTATAATTCCTACAGCTGTACCTATAATGTATGTATCTTCACTATCTACTATGATAGGTTGATATTTTTCATTTTCTGGCATAAGTAATATTCTATCGAAGCTTATAGAAAGCCTCTTTAAAGTAGCATTGCCACCTATGTCTACTGCTACAATATCATTATTATCTGCAGCTTGTTCTTGCCTTATTACTACATAATCTCCATCATTAATGTTAGCACCAATCATACTGTCACCTTTAACCTTTAAAATAAAGGAATTCTTTACTCCCTTTAACCAATATCTTGGAATGTAAAATTTTCCCTCTATTTCAGAATTAATTAATATAGGTTCGCCTGCTGCTATATCGCTGTATACGGGCAGCTCCAATAATTCCTCATTTATATACTCATAGTCGCCCTTTTCATCATTTACTATAATATCTGATATTCTACTATAATCCCTCATAAATTCATATTCTCTGTTATGTCTTATATCACAATACTGAAAGTTCTCCAATCCATCAATATCCATTTTTTTGTTTGTTATATCCTTATGATTTTCCACGGCACTTTCTTGTGTTATATAATTTATTTTAAATAAATAAGATTTCAACTTTTCTCCTAAAGGTTTAGCATTAATTCTTTTCCCTTGTACAATCCATGAATTAGTATTGTGAGGCATATCTATGTCAACAAGAAACATCATGCTAGAATAAGATTTTTCATAGAATAATGCGTTAACAAAATCCAACTGTATCCTAGTTAAATTATTTGTTTTGTCGATTATAATATGAGAATACTTGTCCACTTTAATTTCTTTAGCCATTTGTAGAGCATAAATATTAATATCTTCATTATCGATTAAATTCTTTAATACAAGCTTTTCATTATACATGAGCATAAGTTCAAATATCGCTTTCCTCGCAGTAGAATTTTTAAGAATTCTTTGTGGCCCTTGACCTTTTTCACATTTTCTTCCAGTTCTATTTACTTGTAGATATATGGTGGCGCTTAAGTAATTGCAACTTTTCATCCACTTTACTTCTTCTATAAAAAATTGAGCGTAATCAATATTTAATATTTTTAATCTTGGATAAATGTTTTTAATCACCAAAATACAATCATTCATAATGCTATTTTGTCTAACATTATCTATAATTATCTCATTTTTTAGTTTATATTTACTTTTATATTCTAAAAAATATCTATATACAATCTTATCTAATGTAACCACCTGCAGTTTTCTTTCTTTATTAGAAAATAGACTTAAATAATCTAACCTAGTTTCCTCTTCTGCTTTGTTATATATTTTAATAATAGAATTTATATCATCATCCTTATCTGCCAACATTAATATTTTATCCTCTTCATATAAACAATAATGATTTTTCAAATAAAGACTTCTATAAATTGCAGCTGTTGTTTTACCCGAACCTACATTTCCTTTAACTAAGCTATATCTTAAAGGTTTGCTGTGAATTATTCTTTGTTGTTTTAAACTTAACTCCATTTAACTACCTCCACTGTGGACATACTAATAGTATACAGTAGTAGCAACCTTAAAGTAAAATTTATATTAAATTACTTATACTCTATCCATAACTTTATTACTTTTTCAAAAAAAAGTAATAAAGTGCACTGAAAACAAATTCATAAAAATATCTATAAAAATTACCAACGCCTCAGTGTTTGATTTATGAATACCTACATATATTTACTGAGCATACTAAGTTGTATACTAATTATTTTATGCAAATAGAATCAACTAGAGGTGATTTAGGTGAAAGGAAAAATGTTAAGTATCATTATTTCTTCAATGATATTAGTTAGTTGTTTTCCAAGTGTTTCTTACAGCAAAGAATTAACAAATACTTCTATTAAAAACCATAAAAATGAATATGTTGAATACCATATCAATGATTGGACACAATCAACTGATATAGTTAGTTTTTTCAAAAATGTCTTTAGTAACAATAAAACCCCTAATGGGTTAAGTAGTAAAGAATATAATTGGTATTTCCAACCACGCAATGACAATATTCCCCCTGAGGGACCTAAAGAAAACAGTCAATTTTTATCAACCTATGGATGTTATTATTTGGGTGACACATCGAAAAAAATATTATATCTAACTTTTGATGAAGGCTATGAAGCTGGATATACCGCGCCAATTTTGGATGTTCTAAAAAAGCATAATGTAAAAGCGGCATTTTTTGTTGTAAAGCCTTATATTACATCAAGCCCAGAATTAATTAAACGAATGGTAGATGAAGGTCATTTAGTATGCAACCATAGTAATCACCATCCTTCAATGGCTTCTATAAAAGATGAACAAAAGTTCAATAAAGAATTATCTGACGTAGAAGAAGCCTTTGAAAATATTACTCATAAAAAAATCTCTAAGTATTTTAGGCCTCCAATGGGTAAATATAGCGAGTTATCCTTACACTATACTAAAAACTATGGATATAAAACTATATTTTGGAGTTTCGCTTATATGGATTGGATTACTAATAAACAACCATCTCATGAAGCTGCAAAAAAACGTATTATGCAAAGAACCCACAACGGTGGAATTATGTTACTACATGCAGTATCAAAGACCAATGCAGAGATATTAGATGATGTAATTACGGAATGGAAAAATCAAGGTTATGTGATAAAAAGCTTAGATGAATTGCCCACTAAACAATAACAATTATTTTATTATAACATAAAAGGACCTTAGGTTAATATACCTCTATGGTTCTTTTATGCTGTTTTGATATTTTAATGTGTAAATCACAATTTCTATTTCTCACAACTCTTTTTCCCATAAATCTTATGTAATATCAAATCATATTGTCCTAATTTATCCGCTAACATATGCCAATTTTTATGTTCAGCATTTGCCACATTCACTTGGTTTTTCTCGATTAGTTCCAATCTTGAACTAATGTCCATAATCCCTTTTTTCATTTCTATTAACATCTCTTTAATTTCATTATCCATAATTATCTCCTTTAATCTTTATTTCATAAAAATATATTATATAATTAATTCTTTCTTGTCAACATTAGAATTATAAATTATTCCTAACAAAATTAATAATCCACCAATAATTTTTCCTTTTGAAATAAACCCAACCCTTAAATAATCAATCAGTATACCAGTAAAAAGCTGACCTATAAATATCATTAAAGTAGTGTAAATAGTAGGGATTTTAGGGATTACAATATTAGAACCTGCAACAACCACTACTCCTACTAACCCACCTAAAAAAGCCCACAAAGGTATGTTGCCATAACTACTAAATGATAAGTCCACAGATTTTTTCACTAAAATCATAAGTAATATAGTACTTATTAAGCCTACTACAAAGTTCATAAGAGTTGATTTAAAAACTCCAATTATTTTAGCTAAATGTGAATTTGCAATCATTGCTACTATAGTAATACAACCACATAAAATTCCTGAAATTATATATATCATATTTTCCTCCTCCTTCACATATCTAATATATTATCATTGTAACTAACCCTGACACTACCATCAAAAATCCAATTATCTTCTTCTTTTTAAACTTATAAATATTCAATCCAAAAAAGCCATAGTGGTCTATGAAACATGCTAATACTAATTGTCCAAAAATACTTAATGATAAGGTTAATGATGCTCCAATGGAATTGAAGCATAAATTATTTAAAAACACAACGAAAATCCCTAAAAATCCACCACTAAATAAGTAAAACGGGATTTTTTTAGGGATTTTAAACTTCTCTTTTTTTAAAATCAAAACAATAATTACAGAAATAAGCCCAACTATATGAATTATTAATATTGAAACGTACCGGTCTGTAAAACTAGACAAAACTCCATTAAAAGAAACCATTATAGCAATTAATATACCTATAAATACCGCAGATGCTTTATACATTTAACTCCGCCCCTTTTAAGACTTACATACAAAATACAAAGGGTATATATTGTTATAATTAAATAGCTTTATAGCAATATATACCCTTTATTCCGGCCTTAAATACAAGCCTATAAATCGATATAGGCTTTAACTAACTTCAAGGTCTCTCATTATTATTTGTTGAATAAAATACTATCTAATGCCATTCATTTTACCTTTAAGTGCTTTAACGCGGCCATTTACATAACTAATGAGCTCACGCATATTGTCTTTTATTTCAATCGGTGCACTAGTAACCATTGTAATTATATCTAATTTATTACCTTTTATTTCTTTGGCAACTTCATAAGCTAAGCACTTATTTTTCATTTTCCAATAGGTAATGTTAAATTGATCTGCTTGGCGTTTATTATAATATCCCTTTTCAATACCAAACTGAAATAAATCTGCTGCTGACTCTAATTCCTCTAAATCTTGAACATCTATGGTCTCATTAACTAAATCTTGAAATGTTTTCATTATAGCTCTCCTTTTTAACAGGTAATATTATTAATAATGTATATTATGCTTAATTACTTAACATCTCCTAGGTGTTTATTTTTTATAATGTCACAGTAAACCAAATCTTTCGCACAACTTTTATATTTTAACACATATTAAAGAATATTTATATTATATCTATAACAATTTTATAACTCTATGGTTATTCTGTCAATTAAGAAATATATTATACTAATCTAGCTAAGTCTATTTTGTTATATCATCTTGATAAATGCTACAATTCATTAATAAAAGTGTCCCATCCACTCAAATTTATTTGTGTCTCAAATCTTTTTTTGAAATGCTGCTTTAATTCTTCTTTGAGATAATCACAATTTTCCATACTATTTCTGCGCTTACCATACTCCCTTAGCATTTCATATTCTTCCTCTGACATCTGATACCTATAATGTTCACTAATTTTTTGAAGACCTTCTAGTGTAATTGGACGAGTTTTATCTTCTTCAGTAATTACAATTGTTGATGCAACAAAGTCCCCTACTCTCTTATGCTCCTTTGTTAAAAATATTAATACAGTACCTACACCAAACATATCAAGAAACACTCTAAATAAATTTCTTAAAGCAGAATGTTTAAGTGTAATAGGTTGACCGTTATTTCTTATAGTTCTAATTTTAAATACTTTTTTACCTAGTGTCATCCCATTCATGCTTAGCTCCATAGCTATGAAATAGCCATAACTTATTATTGCATACACAAGTAGTGTCCCCCCAATAATCCAACCATAATATTCTTTAAAGAATTCTTGCGAGAAATATCCTATAAGTAGTAGTGCTATACCAATCATTATAAACATTACACCTTGAATTGTCATATCAATAAGTGCAGCACCTGTTCTTGACCCTAGTCCAGCTAGTGTATATTCAACTTCTATATTGTCAGGGGTTGTAATTTTAATTTTTTGCATAGTGTCCCTCCATTTTTTTTAAATATTTAATGAATTTGTTAAATAACTAAGTATATTCTCTACCCAATAAGCAATTAAACTGATAAAATAAGTGTGAGGTGAAGATATTGATAGAAGAACAGTTTATAAAAATAAATTCTGATACTTGGAAAGAGCTTGAATACTTCTCCAAAATAATAAATAAAAAAGGTGTGAAAAAATTACCATCTAAAGATGTAGTGAAATTTCTACGAACTTTTAGACACAGTAGCCATGATTTAGCTTATGCTACAACACATTACCCTAAGAGCAGTGTGGTGTCCTATTTAAACTCACTTGTTGGTAAATGCCACAGCCATATTTATGCAGTAAAAAAAGTTTCACCAAGCAGTCTTATAAAATACATTGTTTATGATTTCCCAAGGCTTTTAAAGGAGTATAGATGGTTTGTAATAAGTTCTTTCGCATGTTTTATTATTGGTATGATCTTAAGCATGATATTAGTTGTAATCAATGTTGATAACGCCGGTATGTTCCTCCCACAAGATCTAATTTCTTCAATAAAAGGTGGGCAAACTGGAAGCAACCAGTGGAATTATCCCTTAATGTCTAGCTATATTATGATAAATAACATAACTGTTTCCTTTAAAGCTTTCGTTATGGGTATAACCCTTGGAATAGGGACAATCTATGTTCTATTTTTTAACGGTGTACAACTTGGAGCCTTAACAGCACTAATTTATAAGTATGGTGATCCCATTAACTATTGGTCTCTTATTCTACCTCATGGGATAATTGAACTCACTGCTATCTTTATTTCAGGAGCTGCAGGTTTTATAATTGCTAAAAGCATATTACTTCCTGGTGAATATTCTAGAAAACATGCTTTAATAAAGGGTTCAAAAAAATCTATATCTCTAATAATAGGCGTAATATTCATGCTTATTATTGCAGGAATTATAGAAGGTTTCTTCACACCTTTAAATATTTCCCCATCATTAAAATTAATTTTTGCAGCTATAACAGCAATAATATTAACAATATATCTTTCTATTCCTTACATAATAAAAAAGTAGTATCTAAAGAAGGTTACCCAAAAGGGTAAACTTCTCTCTTTTTTATAAATATGTTTGGTTTTTAACTTGAATGTATTTATTTATAACTATATATTCAAGTTTTTCCGGTGAACATTCAATACAAAGAGTCCCCTTCCGATTTATCAAATTTATTATCTTATGTCTTTCATCCATAATCTCTAAAGCAACTCCTTTATTGAATAAGTCCTCTTTACTTTTTATTTTAAGTGAGCTTATTTCTTCTATGCTTTCATTCTTTATAATAATAATTACCACTAAATTACTCTTTGATATTGCAGGTAGTACCTTAAGTATACTTTCTGCTTCCTCCACTGTATTAAAATCCGTAAAAAAGAATACAATACTTCTATGACGTTCCTTCTTTTTTAAATAGTAAAAAGCTTCATCATAGTTAGATGTTTTATTAGTGTTATCAATGTGATAAAGAGCATCCATAATTTTGCCTCTATGAAGTACTCCTTTTCCGGGCATTATCATATTATCTATCTTAGTATTAAATATCATTAACCCAGATTTATCACCATTTTGGTTTACTATATCTGATAGCACAAGAGCTGTATTTACAACCAAATCAAGCTTTCTAAATCCCCTAATTGAATAGCTCATAGCTCTTCCTGTATCGATTAAAATATGGACATGCTGATTTTTTTCGGGTTCATATTGATTTAAAATTGGTTTATTTCCTCTAGCTGTTGCCTTCCAATTAATTTTTCTATACTCATCACCAGCTTCATATTCTCTTAAACTTTCAAATGAAGTACCTTTTCCAAGCATTTTTAAAGCATTTTGACCTTGCCTTAAAGAACGATTGTTACGCATGTTAAGTTTATATTTTCGTAGATTCTTCATATTTGGATAAACCTTATACTCTTTATTAAGCTTTACTTTAAACATTTTTGTACAAAGCTTCAATTTCCCCCTACATTTAACATGAATATCTCCAAAGGTAAAAGCTCCACGCTTAGTAGGAAATATGAGATATTGAAACTTTTTCTTTTGCAGAGACTCGACTATGCCTTTCATTACCTTGTTTTCAGTTTCAAAGTGAAATTCTGGAATTTCATCCTTAAGCTCCACATAAAGGTTATAGCTACTCTTATTATAAAACTGAATAACTATAGTTTCTTTCTCATATATCGACAATTTGTTTTCTCCAATGCGCTCAATAGATATATCTAAATCATCTATTGAAATAAAATAATCAATTATAAGTAATGCAGCACAAATTAGATTATAAATGATAAACATAGTAAAAGAATTATTTAAAAACATCGCTAATATAAGAAATAAAATCCCGCCACATAACAAACATACAAATCGATTAGTAATACCCAATGCTACCCCCCACTTTCTATCTAGGTACTCTTTACCAAACGCTCTCTACCTAGGTACTTTTACTTTAGAAAGTATATCTATAAGTACCTCTTTTGGCATAATACCCTCAAGCTCTAGTTCTGGCTTTAAAATTATGCGGTGCCTTAATGTTGGTATTGCCATTTTTTTTATATCCTCTGGAATTACATAATCACGCCCAGATATAGCAGCGCAGGCTTTAGAACTTTGAAGTAGTGCGATGGTTCCTCTAGGCGAGCTCCCGATTTCGATAATAGGATTATTTCTAGTTTCGAAAACTATATTTACAATGTACTCCATAAGCGCTTCATCTACTTTAACTTTTTGAATTTCATTTTTGCATTTTAAAATATCATCAGAACTACAAACCGTTTGTAAGTTGCACTTATTAAGATCTATACTTGAAAAACCTTCATTATGACGTCTTAAAATTTCTTTTTCTGCTTTAGTTGACGGATAATCGACTATAAGCTTCATCATAAACCTATCCACTAGCGCTTCTGGTAAAGAATAAGTACCCTCATATTCTAATGGGTTTTGCGTAGCAAATATCATAAATGGTGCACTAAGTGTAAACATCTCTCCATCAATTGAAACAGTGCTCTCAGCCATTGCTTCAAGTAATCCCGCCTGTGTTTTAGGAGGTGTACGATTAATTTCGTCGGCTAATATAAAATTAGTGAAAATCGGGCCTTTTTTAAGTTCAAACTCTCTTGTCTGCATATTAAATACCTTTGTCCCTGTTACATCTGCCGGCATTAAGTCTGGTGTGAACTGAATCCTCTTGAAATCTACGCAAAGAGTCTTCGCTAATGCCCTAACCATCAAAGTCTTAGCAACTCCCGGAAATCCTTCTAATAATACATGTCCTCCGGAAAATAAACTTATTAAGGAGTACTCTATTAGTTCGTCTTGCTCAACTATAACCTTTTTCAATTCAAATTTAATTTTCTCTACAACTTTACACGTAAAGTCTTTTTCAAGGTTTTCCAATGTAAATCTCTCCTTTTTTCTAAAATTTTGTTAAGATACTCTATCCTAGTTATTATTTGAATATACTCTTTTGCCTTTGGTTTTGCCTTTTTACATTTCATAAATTCATAAACTCTTCTAGCCTGATGTAGAGAAGGTATTTTTTCTGTCTCCCAATGTTCTAACCAGTCTTCTTCATTACCAATAAATCCCTTTAAAAAGTTTTTATAATAATTAAAAGCCATCAAATCCCAACATTTAGCTTGCCTATAAAGAGAAGCTACTGAGTATAAATACTCATTTCCACTTCTTTCAACCTCTTCATAAAGTGGTATGATTTTTCCAAAACGTTTTCCCTTGTAATAGAAAAATGCACATAAAACTATAATCATCTGATAAATTATATATTTTATTTCCATAGGTACAACACCCCACAGAGACTTCTTACTATTTGATGAATAGAAATACGATTCATTAAAATATATTTTTTCATAAGATAACCCACTAATTTGTTTAAGAAGTTCATAAGCTTTATCTGTATCTTTAATAAGTGTTCCATTGGCAATAGAATCTGCATCAGCATTAATTATTACACCCTTATGATATTTATAGATGCTTATATTCCCTTTTGATTCTACTTCTGTTCCATATTTAATTTTATTAGTTGTTTCTGGCGATAGGTAAACTAACATTCCACCATTTTCCACCCATTGCTTTACCTCTTCCTTATTTATATCAAATTCTCCTCCACTTGGTATTATCTGTACATTATTAGTTTCGTAATCATTAACTGGCTTTAATGCTTTCTCTACTGGATAATTTAATTTACTTAATGATTCATAAAATACACTATATCCCATTTTTGCTTTGTTTACTACAGAATAATTCGGAAGCTTATCTTCCATTTTAGTTGAGATATAAAAAGCTAAAAAAAGAAGCAGTGGTATACTTAAAATAAATAATATTGAGTCTTTATTATTATTTTTGCTTTTCATAATTCAACACCTCATTCCAGAGCATATTAATATTTTCTAAGGCCTTATCATAGGTCCCTTTATCAAAAATTCTATGTCCATACCACGAAAAATTAAAGGCATTTATTAAATATTCAAATTCTAGAAACATAGAAAATTTATTTTTCTTTAGATACTTGTAAATTTCTTCATTAGTTTTGGTTTCATCAAGATAGACAATACTTTTTTCATGCATTAAAAGCAAAATAGCAATAAAATTATATCTAATAGCTTGTCTATAATCCCCCTTTGCATCATAATCCTGTGCTACAATTTTCAAACTACTTGGAGTAGTTTTACCGTAAATTTTTTCTCCTAAAATCTCTTTGATTTTAACTTTTTTTTCTAATGTTTTACTTACTTTTACAATTATTAATATAATTATTGTAGCAAAAAGTAGAATTCCTATAATTATTAATATATTTGCTAAATTATCTGATATTGAACCTTTGGACGAGATGCCTGAAATAGTCTTGCTAATTATTTTTTCAATCCACTTACTTATCTCATCCTTGATTTTTCGGATTAAATCTCCTATACCATTCTTCAAATGTCTATAATCAAAACCCTGAAGTATTTTATTAACGGTGTTATCAAACTCGTTTTTAGATGGAATGATCATATTGTGTACCTTCACTTAACTGCTCCTTTTTTTCATCCTTTTGTATTTTATTAAGCTTTAATACTATATCATAGCCTTCTTTTTTAAATCTCTGGTTAAAATATAAATGTGTTATCATAATTATTTGTAAAGGTGATATAACGAGCCAAGATAAAATACTAATAGGCCATTGTGACAAACTATAAATCATACTAATATAAGTAGTAACATCCTCACCAAGGCTAAAGAAATTTAAAATCATAAACATTATGCCTACCACTATACCCATAAAGCTCTGAAGAGAGACCGTAATTGCGTATATAGTTATGCTAAATAATAGGGTACATCCTAATATTTTAAAATAATCGCCTTTCACAAGACTATAACTACGTTTTAATGCAGCAAATACTCCTTTGTTTTCTATGACCAACACATGAAATGAAAAAGTGAAAACAGTAACATAAGCTAAGACTGACAAAACAGCTAATAATGAAACTACAACGGTTAGAATAATTAAACCTGTCTCACTTTTATCATACATCCCCAAAAATAACATAGATTGCTGAAAACTGCTGTAGATTATGTAACCTATCATAAAGAAAACAACAGCCACTGGAGTAAATAATAATATTTCCATGAATAAAACGCCTAAGACTCTAAAAAACTTCTTAAATGAAGTGCCTATCGCTTTGCCTACATTCACTCTTTCTTCAAGGAATTCTTGAGTAGATATTTTTATTAATCCTATTTTAATGCTCATTAAAAAAGTAATAATACATAGACCTAATATTAAAAAAATAATAACAGTTAATACAATATTTAATCTAAATCCCATTGTTATCGCGGTTATGATACTTCCTAAAATTATACCCACCATGATTACACAGAAACTTATAATCCCATAAGCAACATTAAAGATAACTATTGTTTCTATGTATTTCTTTAAAATTTCTACAGACCTATCCATTATTTCTGTAAGACTCATAATACCCATTCCACACCTCCTAAAAAATATTAATAACTAATTTTATAAACTTCTAAACTCAAATTATTACAAAATTAGCTAAGTATAACTATAGTAAAATCTTATATTATTGTAACATGTAAACATTTTATTCTCAATAAGACCAAGACTAAATTTTAATGCTTTAATTATTGCTAGTTATTCATTTATTTATCACTAACATAAAAATGAGATAGATAATTAAGTTATCTATCTCATTTTCCATTCTACTATATTACTAAAGTAATTTTGTTACAACTATTTATTCGCTTTTTCTACTCTGATAGTTTTTCCTTTTATTGTTCCATTTTTAAGTACTTCTAATACTAACTTGCCTTTACCATTCATTATATCTACATGAGAAAAACTATCTTGAATATCTATTATACCTATATCATCAGAGCAAACGCCCTCAATATTACAAATAGTTCCTACAATATCTACAGTTCTTATTTTTTTCTTCTTACCTGCGCTAATATATAATTTCATTATATCTGCATTAAAATTAGATGATTTAGTCTTTTTAATAATAGGTTTCTCATCATGTTTTACGTAAAATGCCTCCCTAAATGGCTCAGATTCTTCTTTTGTAGGAATTTTCTCCTTCGGTATCTCCATACCGATATATCCTTCTATTGCCTGTAAAAATTTATTTTCATGATGCGTTACAAAAGTTATAGCTTTTCCTTTTTTTCCTGCACGTCCTGTCCTTCCTATTCTATGTACATAATTACCTTTTTCAAGTGGTAAATCATAATTAATGATATGAGTTATATTTTCTACGTCTATTCCCCTAGCTGCAACATCTGTAGCCACTAAAAATCTAAATTCACCTTTTTTAAATCTTTCCATGGCATCTAATCTGTCATTTTGAAGCATACCCCCATGTATCTTTATACATGAATAATGACGATTTTTCATTTGAACAGTTATTGAGTCCACATTTTCTTTTGTCCTACAAAACACAATGCACGAATCAGGATTTTCCATATAAAGTATTCTCTTAAGCAGACTAATTTTTTTATCTTCCTCTACTTCATAGCATACTTGAACAATTTTATCTACGGTTAATTTTTCAGGGTTTATTTCTATTTTAACAGGATCAACCATATATTTAGCGCAAATCGCCTCAATAGATTCCGGAATTGTAGCGGAAAACAACATAGTAACTCTATTTTTAGGCACAGCCTTAATAACTTCTTCTACTTGTTCTATAAATCCCATGCTAAGCATTTCATCTGCTTCGTCTAAAATTAAATATTTGACTTTATTTAATTTTATAGTACCTCTTTCGATATGATCTAAAGTTCTTCCTGGCGTACCAACTATTACGTGCACTCTTTGCTTTAACTGTTTCTTTTGCATTTCTATAGGTTGTTTACCAAAAACAGCTATTGCTCTAATTTTTTTATATCTTCCTATATTAGTTATATCCTGACTTACTTGAAGTGCTAGTTCTCTAGTAGGTGTTAATATTAATGCTTGAGGCTCTGTTTCCTCAACATCTGCACTTTCACAAAGCGGAATAGCAAAGGCGGCTGTCTTTCCACTTCCTGTTTGCGATTTTACTATGATATCATTACCCTTAAGAGCTATAGGTATTGCTGCCGCTTGTACCTCTGAAGGATTTTTATATCCTAAATTATTAATTGCTTTTAATATTTCTTCACTAATATCAAAATCTTCAAACTTTATGTTAATCATTTTTAATTTCCCCTCTTTGTTTCATATATAGTATTTAAATATAACTTAAATACATTCTTAACTCATAAGTCTACATTATACCATGTTTAAGCTTTTAATTCCTATTATAAATTTTATATAGCATAATTTATATGTTAACAGGTAATTAATTATAATGAAAGAGAGATAATGAATATACTCATTATCCCTCTTTTAGGTATCTAATTATTTTACTCGCATGGATATATATAATTAGCTGCAGTACGAACTTCTAAATCAATCGGGTCACTCATATCGTCGTCTGGAAGTACAAACACTAGTTTACGTTCAATCTTACCGCACTCATTTTTACCACATTCATTATCTCTACATACAATTGTAGTAAATCCTCTAAAAGCAAGTATTCTACGGCATTGATCATATATAATACAAGCAACACATACTTTTTTGTCAAAGCATACGTTATTAACTCTTATTCTCACAGTTAATAATCTAGCGCCATTTTTTTCCATATCTACTGGATCTGTATTAATGTAATCACATAAATCACATGAACCACATGAACCACCGTTATTGTTTAAATCTTTACTCATTTAATAAAACTCCCTTCGCCTTATAAATTTAAAATAGGACAAATATACACTAAGACTATCTTTAAGTTATATATAAGTTAATCATGATTTTTATAGTTACATATATCACTACAATATATTTAATATATTGTTAACAGAAGCGTCATAGTTGATATATGTACTTACAAATAAAATAAGTTTATTTAAATGTTCTTCATATAACTATAAAATGAGTTTTATCAATGAGTCTTATCAATGAGCTTAATACAATATATTCAGTGGTACAAGTATATGTTAATGAAAATTATCACTTATTTAAATATAATTTTTATTTCTATTTTTATTTTTATTTTTTTATTTTTATTAGACTAGTATTTTTAGTGATCCTAATTATACACAGTTCTGATACTCCCATGCCTAAAGGCATGGGGTTCTTAGATAAATTAACTTCTCCTATACTCTCATCTATTAAGATTCTAATAAATTACAACATATAAGAACTAATTAACTTCTCTAAAACTTTCACTATCAATTATCCTAGCGGACAAATTAACGATAGTATAAGGCTCATATCAAAACCTTTTATTTGATTCTAAATACCCATACTACCTATCAAATTAATACCACTATTTTGTATTCTTAATATTTCTTTATCATGAAGTTCTTTGAAATTATCAAATTCCTTTAAACATAAATTTTTATCTACTTCTTCTAGATTATCTTTTACATTCATTATAAGGAAACTACTATAACAATCTCTTTGTATTTTAAATTCTCCAAAATCATTCCATCTCTCAGCTAGTTCTTTTTTTATGAATTTATCCTCTATGTGGTTATACTGACTAGCCTTAACTTTATATGTGTTGATTTTAGCTAACTCTATATTATTCCATTTTAATTTATTATCCAATATAGTTAAAAACATTGATGGAGCTTTATTTGATAAACTTTTACCAAATCTCTTTTTCTTATTACATTTACCATTTTTATTCTTAGTAGTTTCTTTTGCTCTTAATTGAAGTCCTTTATAATTCATAGTTTCAACTAATATTCTATTACCTAAAGAAATTATACTATTAGCTAACTTCTCATGGCTTTGCTTTCTTATGCAAGCTTGTTTGCGTTGAATTTCCCTCAACTCATTTTGTGTTCTAATGTATTTTTTAGATTTAATCCAAGTCAATTTAACACCATATTTTATAGTACCATTTTCATTAAAGTTATTGGGATTATTACTCCTACGCTTTCTATCCAATTTTCTCGATAGTATCAATTTTTCATGTTCAATATTTTCAATCTCTGGACATAATTCTAATAATTTAACTTCTTTTTTGCTTGATATAGCTAATGTACGCGTGCCAATATCAATTCCTACATTACCTTCACCTATACTGTGTTTAACTTCCCCAGTTTCTTTACTATATTTAATTGGTGGACTTCCTTCTAAAACCAATTAGACATAATATTTATATTTACCGCGAATTAACTTTCTAACTACTCTACAATATTTAATTTTATTTAATAATGATATATGTGCATATTCATCTTTTTTATTTATAATTACATCTATCACGAGTCCATTCCATATTAATTTATTATCTACAAATCTAAGTCCAGTTTTATTTGATTTCCCTTCAACGCTATTCATTTCTCCATATTTTTTAAAATAAACTCTATTTGATTGGTGGAGCATTAATTTTTGGAAAGCACTAAAACATCTTGTCGCTATTTTTTGAGCAGTGAAGCTATCTATATTATCTTTAAAATGTTTCTGTATAATCTTAACGTACTTGTGAAGTGAATATTCTGTCAAACCATTATTTTTATTTAATTTGGTGAATTGTTTATTACGTTCTTTGCCTTTAGCCATTTTAACTACTTTTTTATACTCTTTAGATTCTTTCATATGATTATATCGCTTAAATAATTCACCAAGGCAACTATTAAAAATATTTCTACTTATTTCTAATCTTTTATTTAATATATCCTCTTGATATATTTCAGTATCTAATTTTAATGTTAAAATATAATTTGATATAATATTCACCTCCCTTTCCTTTAATAGCTGTGAAAATTCATCTCTTAATACTCTACTTATTATTCCCTTTATTTTTGCATAATACTCAGAAGGACTTAAAGCTTAAGACAATTTAAAAATATTTTCCTCCTATATCTTGGACAAAATATAAAATGATAATTAATTAATGATATTGTCATTTTAGTTGTTATGTATTTATTTTCCATAATTCATTATAATACTTTTTAGTGTATGTATTTATTTTGTACACGTATTATTAAACAAATTTCAAAACAATATGCTATTCATCCCACACCTTAAGGAGTGGGCTTTCCGCACAAACCTTGTAAATTTCTAATGTAATTCTAATGTTCTACTAATACTGCTTTAATCCTTAGATCTTATAATAAAAATATAGAAAACAAATAAACCGCTAATAAAAATAAGGAGGAATTTATATGACAATAAATTTAGAACAAATTGATGAGTTAAGAAAAAGGGCAAATGTAAGCTATGAGGATGCTAAAAATGCCTTAGAGAAAAGCCAAGGAAACCTTATTGAAGCTTTAGTTTATCTTGAAAGAGAAAACAAAATTAAACCGGAGGAAAATGCTTGCAATGGAAGCGAATTCTTTAAAAAACTAAAAAGCCTTATTAAAAAGGGTAACGAAACAAAATTAGTGATCAGGAAAAATGATAAAATTGTGCTGAATATTTGCGTAACACTTGCCATTGTAATCACTGTTGTAGCTCCCCCACTTGTAATTGGATCATTGATACTTGCTCTCGTAACCAATCACAAAATAAGATTGCAAAAGAAAAATAATGAAAATTCAGAGGTAAACAATTTTTTTGATAAGATGTCTATTGCTGTTAACAAAGTAACTACAAAAATTACTAAAGAAATGAAAACTGAATAGCCCCCTATTAACCTACATTTTAACAATGTAGGTTAATTTTTTACAATTTAGGTTTCCTTTTAAAATAGCTACCTTTAAAATAAAACCCAATTGTCTGCAATTATATATAAAGTAATATATAATAAAGTTATTAATATAATATATTTTGGAGGTATAGTAACATATGAGTGGGCAGAGAATTTTAATAATTGAAGATGAATTAAAAATAGCAAGATTTCTTGAGTTAGAACTAATTTATGAGGGTTATATTGTTGATAAGTGTCATGATGGACGTGAGGGATTAGATAAAGCCACTGATGAAATTTTCGATCTCATAATTCTTGATATTATGTTGCCTTCTTTAAATGGTTTAGAAGTATTAAGAAGACTAAGGCAAGTGTCGGAAATTCCTATTATAATGCTAACTGCGAAAGATGAGATAATGGACAAAGTTATGGGCCTTGACATAGGTGCCGATGACTATATGACTAAACCTTTCGCAATTGAAGAATTGCTGGCAAGAATAAGAACCGCCTTAAAAAAGGCCCCAGTATTCAAAGAGAATTTTAATATATTATCAATTGGAGAATTAAACATAAACATAGATCAACATATGGTTACCTATGGAAATAACTCTATAGACCTAACTAAGACCGAATTTGATTTACTTAAATTTTTAATTGAAAACAAAAATATTGTTCTTACAAGAAATAAAATTATAGATATTGTATGGGGATACGAATATATGGGTGATACTAATGTAGTAGATGTATACATCAGATATTTAAGAAGTAAAATAGATGATAGATTCAGTAAAAAATTTATTCATACAGTACGAGGGGTGGGATATATTTTAAAAAATGAATAGTTTAAAATTTATCTTTAAGTTAATATTTCAATACTTCCGACTTTTATTTAAAACAGCAAAAATAATACTTAGTTTTGCGCCAAGGTTATTAAGAAAACTAGCAAGCAACATAAATAAACAGTTAAGATTTTCAATTACTTTTAAAATGACTGCGGTATATACTCTCATTTTTTCTATTACACTGTTCCTGTTAAGTGTTGGTTTAATTATTGGCTTTAGATTGTTTTTATTAAATGAGGTCCATAGTGAACTTACTAAATATAGTACCGTAGCTATTAATTATGCTAAATCAAGTAAAAACCTTAATAATTTTAATGTTAATATTTTTTCTAATGTAAAATATGTGACCTTAAGCATTTTTGATGAAAAAGAAAATCCTGTTTATTCTACTGAAAAAGATAAGACAACTTTATATTTTCATAAAGATACATCTACTTTATCATTAAATAATGAAATAAATCAACAATTTGTTATTTCTACTACTAAATTAGAACTTAATAGTAAAATCTTTTTCTTTCAGTTTTCAAAAAATTTAGACAAGGAAAATGAATATTTGCTTATTTTCACTTCTATTATTTTCCTAATAAATATATTTTCATTAATTTTAACATTAGGTATTGGCTCTAAAGCAAGTAAAAAAATGCTTTTGCCTATAAAAAACATGACAAAAACCACAAAGGCTATCTCAATTAATGCCTTAGAAAAGAGGTTAAATGTTAGTAATTCTCATGATGAATTAAAACAGCTAGCAGAAACCTTTAATGATATGCTAGATCGTATTCAAAATTCATATGAAATGCAAAATCAATTTGTATCAGATGCCTCCCATGAACTCAGAACTCCCATAGCTGTTATACAAGGTTATGCAAACATGTTATACCGTTGGGGAAAAGACGACAAAGAAATACTGGTGGAATCTATAATAGCTATAAAAGGTGAATCTGAAAACATGAAAGAATTAGTAGAAAAACTTCTCTTTCTTGCAAGAAGTGATAAAAATGCTCAAAAAGTTTACAAACAAGAGTTTTATATCAATGAATTAGTAGATGAAATCATAAAAGAGACAAAACTAATTGACTTTAATCATAAAATTTCTACTAATATTAATCAAGAATCACCTATTTATGCTGATAAAAATTTATTAAAACAAGCATTACGAATTTTTATTGATAACTGCATAAAGTATACCCCTATCGGTGGAAGTATTGTGTTAAATAGCTATATTATAAAGAAAAATTTAATGCTTGAAATTATTGATACAGGAATAGGTATTTCTAAAGATGATCTTCCCTTTATTTTTAATAGATTTTATAGATGTGATAAGTCAAGAGCAAAAGAAAGTGGTGGAACAGGCCTTGGTTTATCTATTGCAAAATGGATTATAGGCATCCATAATGGCTCCATTGTAGTGGAGAGTAGATCCGATATAGGAACAAAGATAAGTATCGGCCTTCCTATAAAAAAGAAATAATGAGCTCATTTTTACAAGTCATTTTATAGCATAAAAAAGCAACAGTGCATTAGGGTACACTGCTGCTTTTCTATATGTCATAAACTATTAAATATTTATTTAAAACGTTTATTGTTTAGTATATCTATTATTCGAACACTTTGACATACATTTCTTTAATTTCTCTTATTAATGGGTATCTTGGATTAGCACCTGTGCATTGATCATCAAACGCTAATTCACACATTTCATCAAGTGTTGCATAGAAATCTTCTTTCTTAATTCCTGCTGCACTTATTGATTTTGGAATGTTAACTTGACCTTTTAATACTTCGATAGCTTTAACTAATAAAGCAACTTTTTCATCATCTGTTTTTCCACCTAATTGTAAAGCCTCTGCAACCAATGCATATCTGTGCTTAGCATCTGGATATTCATATTGTGCGAAAGTACCCATTTTTCTTGGGCAATCTACTGCATTGAATTTTATAACTTCATTGATTAATAATGCGTTAGCAACACCATGTGGTACATGATGTTTTGCTCCTAATTTATGAGCCATTGAATGACAAACTCCTAGGAATGCATTACCAAATGCCATAGCTGCTATTGTTGAAGCATGTGCCATACCTTCTCTTGCTTTTACGTTAGTTGGACCCTCACTGTATGCAAGTGGTAACCACTTGAATATTTCTTTTATTGCTTCTAAAGCAAGACCATTAGTAAATGGTGTAGCAAGTATTGATACATAAGATTCAAGCGCATGAGTTAAAGCATCTATACCTGAAGCTGCTGTTAATCCTCTTGGCATATTCATCATAAGATCTGCATCAACTATTGCCA
>Ga0209540_10000492_pt1 | contig 37263 bp, 32 predicted proteins | sample BarGraIncu01121A_FD_184501 | JGI IMG/M metagenome (GOLD analysis project Ga0209540, IMG submission 184501) | Arctic peat soil microbial communities from Barrow, Alaska - Barrow Graham LP Incubations 011-21A (SPAdes) (version 2) | ecosystem: Environmental > Terrestrial > Soil > Wetlands > Peat... | reverse complement strand
ATAAACGGAAATGATTCATGTGAACTTCAAAATGATTACATGTTAATTGGTAGTATTAAATCTTCAGAAGTTGTTTGATTATCGATAATTGTAATTCTTTTTATATATCTTTACAAGTAATTTGGCGAAAGAATGTACCAATTTTGACACACCAGCAAGTAGACCAAAGACCAAAGACAGGATACGTGAAATGAAATGTTAAGTTCTGGTAATAGTAAAGAAGTGGAATCCTTTGTGCATACAGTCCTTGCTCTTGCGCAAGTTCAGCATATCTGGCATACTATAAATAGCCTCAATCATATGGGGGCGTACTGGTTTCGACGGGGTCGTTGGGACTGGGAAAGCGGGTAGAGGATTCTCGTTGGCCTCTCTAAAAAACGGGATAGCAAGTAATTGCAACCAATAAAGCACAACTCGTAGCTGCTTAATCAGCCACGCATCCCTCCGTCCGATCTGCTGGACGGGTCCGGGATGTCAGATAGCAGACCTTACCAATCGGCAGGTTAAATTGGAAAACGCCGCACAATAAGCTTTGAAGGTGCGATGTACTTATGAAGCTACCGGATGTTGCAGCCTGTCAGCGGGCTCGCTCCACAGGGGAATACTCTAATCACTGACTGCACCCGGAGATGTCCCAGTGGATATGGTTTCGGACAAGGGTTCGATTCCCTTCGCCTCCACCAAAGATTTGTCAAAAGAAGTCGATTGCTGCTGCAATTGGCTTCTTTTCATTTCTAGAAAATGAATATATTGGCAGTTAAGAAACATGATATCCGCCCGTCATATAAACTCCGTTTCCATACTGCTCATCTTCCCGTCAATCAGTTCAGAGACCGGACCATGACCTCCGCAGATTATGCATGGCTTATTATTTTGATTTGAAATTTCCGTAATCATAGACATAGTTTGATATCTCATTTTCCCGGCCTTCTCAGAACTTAAATTCACACTTTTCATAAGATACGGGGCTAACGAATTGAATTCTGCTCTTTCTTTCGAAAACCCGTTAATATTGACCAGAATATCCCCCGTAAAAACAATTCCGGCTTCCCTTGATACATAGATCATCTCACCATACAGGTGTCCGCCGCTTCCTTCGAATACTGCAAAATCCAGATCACCGATAATCATGTTCCCAATGGGCAGTAGTGAATTATGTTCTACTGGGGTTTCCTTGTCGAGTATCGTAAACACGGCAGGATCCGGAGGCAAATATCCGGAGATAATCCGGCTGATTTTACTGTAGCCTCTATTGAGCTCCGTCTGCTCGCGAAAATCCGGAAGATGCTCGAACTGCCGTTTGAAGCTTTCCGCGCTTTTTTCATTCACAATGATTTCCGAATCATTCATTCTATAAAGGAGACCGCAGTGATCGACATCGGCGTGTGTTATATAGACTCTTTTGTGCCTTATGTCCCAATCAGGAATCAACTTCTTAATTACGGCCAGTAATTCATCTGCATATATCGCGTAGCCTGTATCTATAAGTACCAGTTCATCCGGTGTAACCAGCACATACGTATTACTTCCGCAATACGGCTGTATGCTGAATAAAATCACCTTGTCACTAAGCCGAATTTTCTGAATAGTGGTCTTATAATTCTCTCCCCGGCAGCTGCTCACAAAATAGGCAAATCTACGGATATACTCAAACACTTTTGCTGCGTTCTCGCCTTCCGACTGAAGGACCTGAAGAATTCTGTTGGATTCAGAAATGAACTGTATAGTCTTTTCCGTACTCAAGCCAAGCAGCTCTTTCATTTTGTTCGCAAGACGTATGTAGAAAACGGTATTATCGAGATTCTCCTCGGAACTTTCGCACTCAATAATATCAACAGGATAAATCTTACTTATGTCGTCCAGAAGTGTCTTGATCATACGTGGATTCTCTATAAGAAGTCCGAATTTGAAATCCTGAAAGGGCTTATTGTCTGCAAATGAATTCATATAGGATATGTTAATGTCATACCCGCTCAAAATTTCAAGTACTGGAAGAATAGCTCCTGATTTTTCCGGAATCTTGACAGATACTTCAATGACCCTTGTTTCAGCTATTTTCTTATTTATATAGCCGATATCCGAAAGATCCTCTTCTATTCTGAGAAGTTTATCTGAGGAACCCTGAACATCAATGAACAGCATGCGCAGGTCAACCGCCTTGTTATAGCTGACCCTTACTATGTTTCCGTTATGGATTGCAATAATCCGGGATGCCAGAAGAAATGTTCCGGATTTATCCGGCATACTGGTTACAAAAGTTTTCCGGGGCATATAGTTCTCCTCGACATGATTTTATCAGCTGATATGCGGCATCTGTGATACGAAATCCGCTACGCCGCTGCAGATATTCTGCTGGTAGTCAGGATCGGAAAGAAGCTCGTCATCCGTAGAATTAGACATAAATCCCATTTCCAGAAGAAAGCTGGGTATATCTGCCGCCCAATTCAGACCGCTGTACGTACTTCCTGCGTTACACCCTCTGTATTTTGCGCCTGTTGCATCGGAATAACACCGGCCGAGCATGTCTCCCCAGTCAGAGAGTGAACCGGCATATTTACCTGAATCCGCAACGAAAACACCGACTCCACGGGAGGATGAATTAGTAGATCCGTCACAATGAAGTCGAATATACACATCAGGAGAGTAGGACAAAGCAATATTGGCGCGGTCAATATTGGATATATCAATATCATTTACCGACCTTGTAAGATAGACTTCACAGCCAAGTGACTGAAGATAATCCTGCATTCTCAAAGCTATTTCCAAATTCACTTCATACTCAGGCCGGCCGGTTGATACCCCAGAGGTTCCTGAAGAGCATTTGTCCTTCGTCTCCGACAGATCTGGTCCAAGGGATTCCTGATCACTGTTGGCATGCAGCTGGTGTCCCGGGTCCAGCACAACAACATATCCTGTCAGATCCGGAGCCGAGCCGTCTGCACTCGCTGTGTGAGCCGGTTTTGTGTCATCTGCTGCGCCAGCAGCAGTTTCCGCTGCCGTTTCCTTTGCAGCAGTGGATTCAGGCGAAGCAGACTCGATCTGGCTTACGGTGACCGGCGCGGCAGTAGGACTAGGAGAAGGGGTGCTTACAGCTGTCACTGTCGTAATCAAAACTGCTGCTGTTGATGTCACGGAGAGCTGTATATTGGACGACTGGGCAGCTATATACGTATCTTCGGATATACCGGAAGTACTGATGCCCATTTCCTTCGTCCGGCTTTTATCTGCGGACACAGCTCCGATATACACCGCTCGTACTGCGACTCCAAGTACACACAGAACCAGTAGTCCAGTTGTTATTTTCAGGATTGTGATGTATCTCTTCTCAATTCTTCGTCTGGAAGAATGTGTATTTTTTTTCATATAGCCCTCGTCAGATACGATATTTCTTTGCTTTTATAATATACATTTTAACATAGTCATTTTATCATAGCCATTTTACTGACATTGCTGATTTTTAGACAAATGTCCGTTAAAATAGAAAGTAATATTTAAAAGTACTCTTCCTGGAGATGCTTTTGAGCAAAGGCGGACAGATTATGACGAAAACTGCGCTTATTGTCGGACTCGGGTTTGCAGGGAGCGTAGCAGCCAGAGAACTTGCGGAAGCAGGTTACTTTGTACTTGCATACGAAAAAAGAAGTAGTATAGCAGGCAATATGTATGAATATACGCGTTCAAACGGAGTTCGTGTTCATATGTATGGCCCCCATATTTTTCACACAAATTCCAAAAGGGTGTATAATTACCTTTCTCGTTTCTCATCTTTTTATCCGTATACGCATAGGGTTCTCGGCCGGATCAACGGGAAACTGGTCCCAATCCCATTCAACTTTACCTCTATCGACGCACTTTTCCCGCCCAAACAGGCCAAATTGCTGAAAAGCAAACTTTCCGGTTCTTTTGGAGAAAAAACCAGAGTATCTGTATCCGACCTTACTACCCACCAGGATCCGGATATTTCAGCACTTGGTGATTATATATTCGAAAATGTATTTGTTCACTATACCGCCAAACAATGGGGCGTACCTGTCTCTCAGATTGATATTTCAGTCATAAACCGCGTTCCGGTCGTTCTCGGAACCGATGACAGATATTTTTCGGATGAAATACAGATGATGCCACTGGAAGGATATACAGCTCTTTTCGAGAATCTCCTGAAGCACCCTAATATTCACTATATATTGAATGCTGACGCTGCGGATCACTTGAATATTGATTCTGAATCCAATATTATTTCTCTCGATGGTGAACCATTCAATGGTCCTGTCATATACAGCGGTCCCGCTGATGAATTGTTCGGGTATTCACTTGGTGCTCTTCCTTACCGCAGTCTGGATATGCAGTTTGAAGATCATCCGGTTGATTACTTCCAGAAAGCATCCGTAGTTAATTATCCCAATGAGGAACAATACACCAGAATTACTGAATTCAAGCATATTACTTTGCAGGTACTATCTCAAAAGACGACCATTCTGAAAGAATATCCTGTGCCGTATCGGTCCGGTGGAATTTCCCCTCCCTATTACCCGATTGTGGGCGAAGAAAATCAGACAAGATACAACGAATACCTCGAGCAAAGCCGCTGCTTTCCCAATCTCTATCTTTGCGGACGATTAGCTGAATATCGATATTACAACATGGATGCCGCAGTAGAGCGTGCTCTTCTCGTTGCAGGTCAGGTTCTTATAGATTTCCCTGCAAAATAATATTTTCCACAATAGGAGGATCTTACCATGCTTCAAAATCAGGAAATAACATCTGTTGAGTCAGAAAATAACGACAACCTATATATCGTGATTCCTGCATACAATGAAGAAATGAATATCGAAAAAGTCGCTCGTGAGTGGCATGAAGTTGTAAGTAAGATCGGCGGTGAGTCAAAGCTGATAATCATCGACGACGGCAGTAAAGACAATACATATGCCAAACTTCAAATTCTGGCAGAGGAGCTGCCATATTTATATCCCATGACCAAGAAAAATGGAGGTCATGGTTCAACCGTTCTTTATGGATATCAATACGCTCTGAAGGAGAATGCTGCTTTCACTTTCCAGACAGACAGCGATGGCCAGACACTTCCGTCAGAGTTCCCCGCATTTTGGAAACAACGTCATCTGCATCCTGCTGTCATTGGATTTCGCAGTCATCGTCAGGATGGATTTTCACGCGTTTTTGTCACAAAAATCCTGAAATTTGTATTAAGACTGATATTCGGAATTAAAGTTACGGATGCCAACACGCCCTATCGTCTCATGAGCCGGGAAATACTTAATAAATATGTACCGAGGATCCCCAAAGATTTCAATCTATCCAACGTGCTGCTTACTGTATTGATGATTGATGCCAAAGAGGATGTTCTCTTCCTCCCTATTACCTTCCGGCCGAGACAAGGCGGAACAAACTCCATCAATTTCAGGCGTATAGTACGGATTGGACGTCAGGCCATTAAAGATTTTCGCCAGATTAGAAAAAGCATGAAAGAATGAGAAAGCTAGAGTGCAAGACGGAATTTAGTCTAACAGTCCCGCTGACTCCTCTTCCTCATCCTTGTCTTTACTGAGAACCAGAATTCTGGAGCTGCAAGGGGGAACAGCGAGCTTCACATAATTATTGCAGTCAAAAGCGGAACTTTCGTTAAGAACATCTGTCAGAACACCGCAGCCGTCAACCGGAAACTCAATCCATTGCTCTTCATTGCTCAGATTTAGTACGGAGTACACTGTCTGTTCGCTGTTCTTTCTCCTTATTACCAACTGTTCGTTTTTGATCACTACATTTTCAAAGCTTCCGTTTTTGAGTGCAGATAATTCCTGCCTGATCCTGCCGAGCTTCTTAAGGTGATCATAAAGTACATTATCCGGATTTGGTATTTTATCCATGTCCAGGCAGGGACGCAGATCGAAGTCACTTTCCTTTGTCCGCACGCCTTCGATTCCCCATTCACTTCCATAGTATATAGAGGGGGCGCCCGGCATTGTGTAAAGCAGTGTATGGATGTTGCAGAGGTGATCCCTATCCTTCACCACACTACCGATCCTGTTAACGTCGTGGTTATCAGCAAAATTATAGGTATATAGATCTTTGCAAATACCATTTTTCCCGAATTGACGTTCAAGTGAATGGGCAATTTCAAAATAATTATGATCGTTATGTGAAGAATACAATCCCTTATAGCACTCATAATTGGTGACAGAATCAAGCATTTCCTGATTAGCCCAACGGTTGTAGTCACCGTGTATTATCTCTCCATACAGCCAGAAATCGCACTTTTTCGATTTGCAGAATCCCCTGAGCTGCCTGAAAAAATCATCGTCAATACAATCGGCCGCATCAAGGCGCAGACCGTCAATATCAAATTCTTCGATCCACATCTGTACAGCTCCCAAAAGATGATCGACAACACTCTGGTTCTGTAGATTCAGCTTAACTAAATCATAATTTCCTGCCCACCCTTCATATGAGAAATGATCTCCATATGGGCTGTCTCCTACGAAATTTATATTTTTGAACCAGCTGCAATACGGTGAGTTCTGTAAATTCCGGCGAACATCGGCAAAAGCCCGGAACTCTCTGCCAACGTGGTTGAATACACCGTCAAGCAGAACTCTTATTCCATTTTCATGAAGAGACCTGCATATTTTTTTAAAACTTTCATTGTCGCCGAGACGGCAGTCAATTGTGTAGTAATCCTTTGTATCATAGCCATGTGATGTACTTTCAAAAATCGGATTGAAAACAAGGGCCGTCACGCCAAGCTCTTTCATGTGAGGCAGCCACTCATAGATTTTGTCAAGTCGATAAGCCACTGAGTTATCCTTGTTTTTTCCGGCGCCGCAAAATCCCAGCGGATAAATATTGTAAAAAACGGCATCTTCTATCCACGACATACAAATTACCTCTAATTCACTTTGGCACATTATCCGGAACAATATCGGATCTGAGATCAGTATATGTATTATCGGTCAAAATTGGCACCTTTTCCACAGACCTTGTACAGGTGAGCAAAAAAGCATGCCACTTAAGCACTTATAATCGGCGAAAGCATAATATCAGCTGTTTTTGACAATTACACCTTCCATGACATCTGCTACATTTTCACAGGCATCAAGTACGTTTTCAAGCGATTCAAAGATATTCTGCCATTTGATAACTTCAAGAGGATCTTTTTCGTTGGAGAAAAGATCCTTCATCGCGCTCTGGTAAAGCGAATCACCTTCTTCTTCAATGTGGTTGATCTCAACAAGAAGACCAGGAAGCTTTTTGGATTTTTTGAAGTTTTTGAACTCAACAGTAGCCGCCATCAGAGCTGCGCATGCTTTTGTAATAAGATTAACAAGCTCTTTAGCAGGGTGCCGGACGGTTTGAACAGAAAGCATATCCATCATGATCGATACTTCATCGATCGTGTCGATAGTATCTTCAATATTGCGGGCGATCTCGAGAATGTCTTCTCTCTCGATGGGAGTAATGAAGGAACGATTCAGATGATAAACGATCGCATGATACAGCTCGTCGCCTTCATGCTCAATCTGATGAATCGCGATGGATTTCTCTTTTGCATCGGACAAATTATCCATAAGGTCGTCCAGGCTTGCTGCAGCGCGGTCACAGGTTGATGCCGATTTGCAGAACAGATCAAAATAGTCAGCTTCTTTGCTACTCATATTGATACCTCATTTACTTTCAATTAATATTAGAAAATCAGCAAAAATAATTTAGTCATTAAATATGCTATCAGACCGCAGCCGGGAAAAGTCAAAACCCAGGCTGTAATCATTTCTTTTGCTACGCCCCAGTTAACATTGCTCATACGCTTGGATGCGCCTACGCCCATGATTGCTGTTGTCTTGGTATTCGTTGTACTTACCGGAAGTCCGATATAGGAACAGATAAACAATATGACAGAAGAAGACATATCAGCAGCAAATCCCTGATATTTCTCAAGCTTTACCATATCCATACCGACTGCCTTAATAATCTTATAGCCTCCGACTGACGTACCGATGCTCATAGTAAGAGAGCATATAACAATAAGCGGCAAGGGAATTACGTACGCTCCGTTGACAGTGGTTATCCAGCTTTTGGTAAGCGGTGATATTGAAAGCACCAGTAGAATAATTGCCATGAATTTCTGACCGTCCTGCGCACCGTGCATGAAAGCCATCCCGCCAGCGGCAATAGCCTCTCCTGCATTGAATATCTTATTTGTTGTTGTACGTTTGACGCGACGGAAAACTAATTCAATCAATTTGGTGAGAAAATAACCGACAATGAAGCAAAGAACAGAAGAAACAACAAGACCTATCAAAATCTTAGACCAGGCAGTACCGTTAATCGTCTTAAGGGCACTGCCGATTTCGTCAAAGCTGACACCTTTATCAAACTTGTAAAGAGCAAGTGCACCGCCGGTAACTCCAGCGATAAGTGCATGACTCTCACTTGTTGGAATGCCGAAATACCAGGCGGCTGTTGCCCATATTACAATGGCAAACGAGGATGCAGCGAGCATAACAAGCTGATCATTCGCTGCATAATCACTGATTTTGACCATTTTGCTGACAGTTTCCGCTACGCTTGTACTAATAATACACATAATAAGCGTTCCAAGAAAGTTGAGTACAACGGCCATCTTTACTGCCGTGGAAGGTGTCATAACCCTGGTGGAGACTGCTGTTGCAATAGCATTGGGGGCATCCGTCCATCCATTAACGAAGATAACACCCAGAAGAAGAACTACAACAATAAGTAATAGGACAATATCCAAATGCTCACACCCTTTTCTTGTAAGATTGGCCGGTTCCCGGTAATCTGTAACGTCCGTTTCTTGGCTTTCACAAAAATCTGCCTGACTTCACTGACAAACATGCAAGACAGTCCTAATAATATCAGGAAAATCATCACCATTTGTATGACAAGTCAGGCAGATTTATAAGATATATGGTCGAGGTGAAGAGACTCGAACTCCCGACATCCTGCTCCCAAAGCAGGCGCGCTACCAACTGCGCTACACCTCGATAATCCGGACCCTAAGAAAACCGCAACAGACGTAATTATAAACGATACACACGTGAACTGCAATGCTGCAAATGTATTAACAATGCTCTCTTTACCTGGATTTAACATAACACATTCACAAACAGCATACAGATTTGTTATCCGGCGAAATACTGTAATGCAAGTATTATTAAAAAGGACATGACAATCAGTACAATTATCATCCACAGAAGCTTGAATATCATTTTGGAAGTCCGCCAGACTTTCCTGGCATCCTGCTTTGCCATTTCACGCTGCGTCATTTTTTTCCGGTTTCTGGATCGGCCGTCATAGAGGAACATACCGCATTTGGTGCAAACTGATCTGGTACCATTTTCTGTCTCACAGCGTGGACATTTCATTCTAAACTCCTCTTTTCAAAAACGCAATATCATTATGATTTTCTCTATTATACACCAAATAACCTTCGTTTTCGCATCGCCATTTCTTCCGTCCGATTCATGTATTCCTGCGGGTCTCTTACATTCGGGCACCTTTCCATTTTTCCGCCGGCTGACTTGTGTTTGCTGATACTTCCGGCTCCGAATGCGAGTATAGATCTTTGATCACTCATCATTGCAACGTTATACAGGCAGGAATGTCCCGGTTTGGTATATCCGGTATTCTCATGTCCGCCGAGGGTGTCTTTCTGTTTATATAAATAATAGGGATGATAACCTGTCTCTTTAAGACGTGCATTGGCATATAAGATCATATTATCCAGCTTAGATATTTCTTCGTGATTTTGAAGCATATGAATATCCTGTGACATATCAGCCTTTTTCTTCCTGGAAAGGGTATGGATCGTAATATTTTCAGGTTCCAGAGAAAGAATACCTTCAAGAGACTTGATGAAGTCATCTTCGCTCTCTTCAGGAAGCCCTGCTATTAAATCTGTATTGATGGTCGTGAATCCAATTCTTTTTGCAGCGTCATATGCCCGATAAAAATCATCAGCTGTGTGACTTCTTCCAAGAAGAGTAAGCGTCTTGTCAGACAGGGTTTGCGGGTTAATACAGATTCTGTGAACACCCGTATCCTTCATTGTATGCAGCTTAGAGTCAGTAATAGTGTCTGCCCGTCCGGCTTCGACAGTAATTTCAGGAATCTCTTCAGCGTGAAGAGCTGCAAATGAGTTCTGCAAAAACATACGAAAAGTATTATCGTCAAATACTGTCGGAGTGCCTCCCCCAACATATAAACAAGACAGCTTCACCGGATTATCAGAAAAGAAAGTGTCTATTTCCTTAAGGACAGCTTCTGAGTAGAGTGGCAGAAGCTGCAGGTGTGAGGCGGCATCCTGTGAAATGAATGAACAGTAGGAACAGCGGCTTTTGCAAAACGGTATTCCAATATACCCGCATAATTGATCAGTGCGAGTAGTTTCCAGGACTCTGTCTTCATTGAAAGCAGTTTCTATAGCAAGGGATGCTTTGTCTTCACGAACAAAATACTTCTCCGACAATTCCTCCGCAGAGTTTACTTCCCGTGCAACTACTGTCGGACGAATTCCGGTAAGAGACCCCCAGGGAAATCTATGGTTCAGTATTTTGGAAAGCAAATAATACAGCTGTCGTTTAACTTCCCGTTTGGGCGTTAAAGTGTCCGAGTTACGTGAAGGATAACGACTCTCCTCCTCATCTTCGATCCACGTGGTAACCAGTCCCTCAGACAGGCAGCTGATTATTGTTATGTGATCATCTTCACCAGCCGACAATTCGTTGCTTCCTACACGTCTGCAGTCCCCGTAAAACAGACGCAGAACGTCTGACACGGGAAACTCATAATCGTGTCCAATCAGCATAACAGTCGGCATATCAGATTCCTTTCACATATGCAAAATAGTATTCTACGATCAAATCAGTAACTCCGTCATAACTCTTAACGCCCTCATCCTGAAGGTTTGCCTGCAGATAAGAATCATTGATATCTGTCGATGTTTGCTGGACAGGTCCTTCAAACTGAGCCCAATAAGATGCATTTTGTGTCCAGTCCCTTCTGACATCGTCAGAAATCAGACTGGAGATCTCAGAATAAGCATTTGCATCTGCGTATGACAAATCTATGGCGCAGTACAGGTACGCATACTGATATGCACTATATTGGAAGTCCTTTCTGTCGCTGGAAATACAGGCAAGAAAGCCTGCCAGATTTGCATCCTGCTCCCTTGCAATACCTCGAGTGTGGCTGATTTCGTGACAGATAGTCATTGGAATCTGGGGGTCCGGAACATCGGTATTAACATTGGCTTCACCGAAGAACGGAAAATACATGCCTGTAATACCGGTATAAGACCAGTAATGCGACAGCACGACAGGCTTAGCAAGAACACGCGGCCCAGAAAGTACTGGAAAATCTTGAGCGGCCGCGTCCATCGCAGCGCTTGCGTCCCAAAGTGTTTCCTGCAGGTCAGTACTCAAGATCATACAGCCACTTGCATCCTCATTAAGTTCTGATCTTGTTTGGACCACCATTTCTGCAAGCCAGGCGGTAGCTTCCGCGAGTTCTTCCGGACTTCTTTGCGCGGAATTCAGAACCAACGTCTCTTCAAGCGGCACACGCGTATAGTTGATACCAAGCAGGAGTATAAACGAGAGCGATAATGCGGAGAACACAATTCCTGCAGCAACAACGAATTTGTATGCAAATTCAGCCCTGTGATCAGAACGGATGAATCTGTATATAAGCAGTATCAGCCAAAAGACCCAAGTCAATGCTATAGAAACAATGAATATTTCTGTCAGAGAGACTGGAACCATACCGGAAAGAAATATAATCGGCCGTGAAATCCATGGAAATATATAGCGGGAATAAGTCTCAGAAAAGTCCCGGTAATTTACGAGGAGAGATGGAATAATTGAAAATATAATACCAGGAATAAGCGACAAAAATATACCTGCAATTCTCGAAACGATCTGTTTTTTCTTCATCTGCACTGCCTCTTCATAAGATTTTCAGATCCTGATAACCCGATCTGACATTACCAGACTCCAAGATAACGCAGTCCATAAAGAATGGCAAGAAGAATTGGCTGATGCAGCAAGTAGATCAAGAGAGAATTCCGTCCAAACCATTCGAAAGGCCGGACAACAGCAAGAAACCCCTTTGGCGTATTGGGAAAAAGAGTCTGCTTATTGCGATATCCGATTCGTCCGATAATAACACCGATAATAAAGAACCCCAGCCATGGAAGAATGGGAAGATAATCACCCATTCCAATATAATTGGCGGGAAGGAAACCCAAAGGAAGCAGCCAATATGAGTGAATACCCGAAGAAAATAATCCAATCAGCCTGTCAGAGAATAGAATAATCGCTGCAGCAAGAACGAGTACAATTTCGCCCTTCTGTGAGTTAGTACTTGCTTCAGGGTCCGTCTTGCGTTGCTTCTGAGCACATGCAGTCTCCCACAAGGAAAATAATCCATATAGAAATGTACCGACAGTAAGCAGATGCAATATATTGAAAAACACATAGAATTCATTTCCGGAAATCAGCGAATATATTCCCATTACGGCAGAAAATCCTAAAGCCAGAAGCAGAAGCTTCAGCGATCTTTTCAGATTATTCCTCGAAAACTGAGTACATATTCCGGACACTATAATAAACACCCCGACAAAAACAGGCTGAACAACATCTAAGAAAACAATAGATTCCTGGAAAGCAAAAATATTCAAATCAAGTAAATATCGAAAGTCAAAAATCATATGATGCAAGACCATCAAAAATATAGCAAATCCACGCAAAGCGTCCAGTTCAAAAGCACGTTTATTTTTATCCATTATTACTCCGTATAAATCGCAGCACCTATGGCTGTCGCAAATTCTGCATGATCCGGCACATGAAAGTTTACACTATATAGCTGCGAAAAGATACGAAATAGTTCTCTGCATTGCGGGACACGAGTCATCTGTCCGGTAAACACGACATCCTTAAGTCCCGTAGTCCTTGCAGCAAGAACCGCCATGGTGCCGATAGACTGAAACACCAGATTAAAAATGCCAAGGGCAAGGTCTTCCCTGGACGCATCATCCGCTAATTTTCCGAAATTCGAAGCCGTCGTATCCATAGACAGTCCGGGAATCTCAATACGGGAAATATCTCCGATGCTCAAATCAACGTTCTGCAGTGAACCGCTTCCGGCTAAATCAATCAGAAGGTCAAAATCACGTATATTCAGAATACTGTTAGCAAGCCCCAGAACCGTTCCGCCTCCGATTCCTGAGCCGATCACATGTCTTACGACTTCCAGCTTAGCGTCAACGAAGGCGGTTCCTGTCCCCATACTGACGACAACAGCATGTTCTAATTCGGATAAAAAGAGCCCACCCAGTCCGGTTGCAAGAAATTCCTGTACATGGATGGTCTGAATGCCAAGAAGATCACCGCTGGGGAACGAAGCTCCCACACCGGTGATCATCAGACGCTCAATATCAATAATTTTAAGATGATTAACATCAAGATATTTGCCGAGAGCACCAAAAGCAGACGCTATCGGATCTGTTGCACGAACAATTTCATGACTGATAATCTTCTGGTCAAGCACGCCTACAATTTTAGTAGTACTTCCACCGATATCCAGTCCAATGACAATTCCCATCGCCTGAATGCTCCTCTCGGAAGTGCGCATTATCAATAATTCAAGTATTCTCCAGAGCCCGACAATCGATTGTCAGCGAGCCATTCTGAAAGGTTCAGAGAAATCATCCATTTCGCTGGGAGCAGATAATTCTTTGTCAACAAGGCTGACATTACGGGGAACAGCAACAAAGCTATGAGCTCTGGCATCAATCGGCTTGACATTACCATCCATGGCATAAGTAGAACCGGTAATGAAGTCAATTACTCTCTGAGCAACCTTGGCATCAACATTCTCAATGTTGCAGATTACAGTATGTCCGGCACGAAGATGGTCGCATACTCTCTGAGCTGACTGAATGTTGTTCGGCTGAAGGATAACAAGCTGCTGTTCACCGGGAGCGGCTGGCCTGATGGGCACCACTTTTGATGCTGATGTATTTCTAACCGGAGGAGCATACTGCATTCTTGGCTCCTGCTGATAAGGGGCGGCTGCAAATTGCTGCTCTTGAGGCTGACTGAAGCCCTGTGCAGGAGCTGCATAACTATACTGATCCGGAGCAGACTCATCATAATTGTAATCGGGATCATACTCGCCTTCAGTATCGTCAGAATATCCGGAAATCTTATCAACTATTTTCTTAAAAAAGCCCGCCATTTTCATTCCCTCCAAATTATCAATTATGCTTACGCTTCAAACATCTATATGCAAAAAATTTACTGAGTAAAAATATTTGTTAGCGTAAGTATAGAATTCATGGAATGAGGAATCAATAGCATATTGCAACAAGTAAAATACATGTAACTACACAGAAATATAAGGCATGTTTTTTGACAATTATTTTACATCCTCAAGCAAATTAATAGCTTCTCTGCCCAAATATGGCTGTCCCTATCCTGATATGTGTCGCGCCACATTGAATTGCATCAATATAATCCTGACTCATTCCCATAGATAGATCAGACCATTTCTGAGGTTCCCTAACCTGATTTTTGAGCTTGAGAAATAACTCGTTTGTCTTTTGAAAAACAGGAAAGGCATCATGCTCTGCTGTTTGAATCGGTGCCATCGTCATCAGACCACAAAGAGAAATACTGGAATAATGACCTGCTAGATCAACAATGCGATCCATTTCGGCTGCTGCAAAACCATGTTTTGACTCTTCTTCTGCAACATTCACCTGCAGTAAAACGCAGGTAGTAATATTTTGGGCCGAAGAACGCTTCTGAATTTCTGCAAGCAGCTCTTCGGATGAAACAGAATGAATGAGCTTGGTATGACCGACTACCTGCCGGACTTTGTTGGTCTGCAGAGTACCGATCAGATGCCAGTCCGGATGAATCCCTAAGCGGGCAAGCCCCTCTTCTTTGGAAAGAAGTTCCTGAACCCTGTTTTCACCAAGATCTGAAAGGCCAAGCTCAAAGGCAGCGCGGGCATATTCCGCAGGGAAGAATTTTGAAACGCCAATGAGTGTCAGTGAATCCTCTTTTCGTCCGCATGCAAGAAGAGCCTCGCGAATACTGCTTCTGACTTTCTGCAGACGAAGATTCATTTTTTCTTTGAGAATTTCATATTCCTCTGTTGTAACTTCATTTTCCATCGGCTACTCCACCTTGTCGTCTTCAGATATGGTGCGGGGGTTTGTAATAATGATCGTACTTAAATTCGGAACATCAAATCCCTCAACCGGGGCAATAATCGCATACTCACGATCGTGATCAACAACTACTACCTTGAGTTTTCTTGCATAACCGGATTTATTGTATAAAACATCTGCAAAGCCTGTCTCGTAATCTGCATCAATAAGCGAGGAAGCGGGAACACGCAGTCCAACTGTTGATGACTGAATAATCTCAATCTCAGCGGTCCTGCGGTCGAGAAGACGTTCTACCTGACTGGTTGTCTGAAACGCGAGAAAAACACCTCCAACGCCCTGTACAGAACGAATTACCTTACAGTCTGTTATGACCACACCTTCTGACGGAACCCTGATATCACAGGTGGAGTCAGTTGGGAAATCCGTCACCGAACAATCAGGTACCAATGTCACCAGATACTGTTTTGCATTCTGGCAGATTCGCAGCGCAGCTTCGGCCTTTTTAACATCCAAATCGTTCGATAGCACTCCCTTGGACTTTTGAACATAGTTGTCATACTCTTCCTGTGTAAGAGATACAACAGTTTCGGAATTCAGAGTACTCTCAAAACCATCCAGCTTATACGATACAATTCCCGGAATATCTGCAACTAATGTGTCGGCTTGTGCAGAAAGCACACTCTCATAATCGTTTTTACTTACGATTAACGCAGAAAGCTGCTCATCCTGGAAATCTATACTCTGAAGATCAGAATCGCGTTTGTCCATCAGTACTTGTACAGAAGACGAATAAGACATAAGGTTGGATAAGCGGTCTGTCAAACTGTCTGTGCGCATCATATTTACAATCGGCAAAATCTCATTGTCTGCTTCCAAACATATAGTATCGGCTCCGCTGCCCTTCCCTTTGTCCATGAGCGTTCGCTGAGCATCAACAATTTGCTGCTGAATATTACGCAGGGAAGCAGAAGTAGTGTCAAGGTCTGCCGGAATAATCATAGCCAGTTCCTGTTCTTTGCATACACGGCTGCCTTCCAGTGCTAACGCTACCAGTGAGCCTTCCGCAGTAGATGTGAAGGTCTTCTCATCTCGAATAATTAATGCCGTAGCACCGATGGAGTGTTCAATCGTACCGTTGGACACAAACGAATAATTGGGCTTCGCAGCTACATAGTCGGTTACATATAAAATAGCTGCCGCTGTCACTACCATAATCAGTATTACAATCACCGAAAGAAAAAGTGCACTGGTAATTGTTCTTTTTCTTTGTGTCGCACGCATATGCTCGACTCGGTCAATTGTAGAAATTTTCCTGTTGTGTGACAAGTCCCTGTCTGACAGCACTTGAATATTTGGGTGTGCAGGCAGGGGATTTCTCCGGGGATCGGGCTGTTTTGAGACAGTCGGCTTAGGAGCCGGACGATTCTGCGCGGGACGATTCCGCTCGGGACGATTCCGCTCGGGACGATTCCGCTCGGGACGATTCTGCGCAGGCCGATTCTGCGCGGGCTGATTCCGGGAAGTCTCACGCTGTCTGTTTGTATTTCCTTCAGGAAGTACATTCCCAGTCGGGCGCTGCGGTCTTTTTGCAGACGGCCTGTTTTCGGGTTCCCGCTTTTTCTGACTCATATTGATACAACTCCCATTTTCTCAACGGCTCTCATTGCCGCCAGTTTTGTCTGTTCGAAAACAAGTCCACCCTGCATATAGGCTATATATGGCGGTTTGATCGGGCCGTCTGCAGACAATTCAATTGACGCTCCCTGAACAAATGTACCTGCCGCCATGACGACAGGCGAATCGTACCCGGGCATTTCCCATGGCTCCGGACGCACAAATGAATCTACCGGAGAACATGCCTGAATAATCTGACAAAAATCTACGACTTGCTGTCCATTTACAAATTGGATGCTTTGGACTATATCGCCTCGAGTTTCGATCGCCTTAGGATGTGATATAAATCCGGCGCTTTCGAAAAGAGCGGCTGCATATACAGCTCCCTTGACGCATTCGGCCGTTACGTGGGGCGCCATGAAAAGGCCTTGGGCAATAGTCCTGTTAAAACCCAGAGAAGGTCCGATATGACTGCCAAGACCCGGTGCCGTAGCTCGGGATGCGATCTTTTCAATTAAATCTCTCCGCCCCACTACATATCCGCCGGAAGGGCAAAGACCCGCACCCGGGTTTTTGATTAGGGATCCTGCGCACAGATCTGCTCCAAGTGAACAGGGTTCCTGTTCCTCTACGAATTCTCCGTAACAGTTGTCGACAAAAATAATCACATCCGGTCTGGTCTTCTTTGCCGTTTCAATGATGCTGCAAAGATCTTCCCTGCACAGGCAGCGTCGACTTGTATATCCTCTGGACTTTTGTATATATATCATCTTAGTCTTATCGTTAATTGCCTTCACAATAGCAGGCAAATCCGCTGACCCGTCATCGTGTAAAGAAACTTCCTTATATGTGATCCCGAAATCCATTAGGGAACCCATATCTTTTTGTTCTGGATCAGAAATTCCAATTGTTGAGGCAAGCGTATCATATGGGCGTCCTGTTACAGACAGCATTTCATCGCCGGGGCGAAGAACGCCAAAGAGACTCATGGCGATGGCCTGTGTTCCCGCGCTGATTTGGATGCGAACGTAAGCCGCCTCACCGCCAAACAATTCGGCGTACATCTGTTCAATACGTTCACGTCCGACATCATCATATCCATAGCCTGTCGGCATACCAAAGTGCGTATCAGATATTTTGGCATTCCAAAAAGCCTGAAACACACGAAGTTGATTGATTTCCCGGATTTCTTCTATTCTTTGGACAATCGGTGCTATATCCTTCATGACCTTTTCGGACATGTCAAACACTTCATCCGAAACGCCATAGTTCTGATATGGGTTTCTCATCAGATACCGTAAACCTCCTCAGAGGACAACACTCGAATCCCTGCTTCTGCAAGCTTCTGTAAAGCCAGCTGCGGGTCCTGTACTCGTATTACTACGACAGCATCATCTGATGTTCTTCCAACGTATGCATACAGATATTCAAGGGATAGCGCGCCTTCAGACAGAATAGAAAGCGCATGATCCAGTGTACCGGGTTTATCAGCAACTGCGATGGCAATGACAGGCGTGCTGCTTACCGTAAAACCTGCCGTTGTAAGAACATCCACTGCTTTCTCAGGCTTGTCAAGGATCATACGCAAGATGCCGTATTCGGTGGTATCAGCAATGTATAGTGCTCTGATATCGATATCATTCTCTCCGAGAGTGCGGGTTACCTCAGCAAGTCTGCCCGACTGATTTTCAAGAAATACATTGATTTGTCTGACTAGCATACACATAATCCTCCTTAGACATACAATAGACTTTTGTATATAAATAATGCAGGAATCCTGTAAAACAATTATATCGTATTTAGCGCATCAAGTCGCGGCCAAAGTGAAAAGCCTGCAGATTCAACGGGATGAGCTTTGCCTTTCCGGCAAAAACCTCCATCACAGCCTCTTCCCACATATCAATCGATACTTCCGTAAAATATGACAGCGCACCAAGCATAACCATATTTACGGCACGTGAACTTCCCGCAGACAGAGCAGATGCCAAAGCATCAATCTCCACAATATGAGCCGTATCCGGCGCGGCATCCACAAGAGCTTCTTTAATGTTCAGAGGGTACTCTGCTTTGCCCATGAGGACAGGAAGAGGGCGTATTTTCTGGCTGTTAATAATCATAGTTCCGCCGAGTTTAAGCAGTCCCGACCAACGCAGGGCTTCCAGCTCCTCAAAAGCAAGGCAGAAGTCTGCCGTACCCTTCTCTATAATAGGGGAATAAACTTTACTGCCCATCCGCACATAAGTAATTACTGATCCGCCGCGCTGGCTCATGCCATGCACTTCAGATACTTTGACATCGAGGCCGAGTTTCATTGCTACAATTCCTAACAGCTTGCCGGCCACAAGCGTGCCCTGCCCGCCAACGCCGGCCAGAACAACATTCAGTTTCGACAAAGACAGATCTGTCACGACTTTACCGGCAGAAGAAATATGCAAATTATTGGCTGTCATTCTTTTCTTCCTCCTTTTGTCAGTGCTCCGTATTTACACAGATTTCTGCATAAGCCGCACGAGTTACATGCTTCCCGGTCTATTATCGGCTTCTTATCCGGGCCTTCGGTAAGTGCGGGGCACATCATTTTGTAGCATAAGCCGCAAGCTTTACAGTTATCTTTGTTAACAACCGTACGGTCCTCTTTTTTCCCTTTTCCAGTTGGTATAAGGGCGCAGGGGCGACGGGTTATGACAACTGAAACGCATTTTTTGACAAGTTCCTCTTTGATTATCTCCTGGCAAAGGTGTGTGTCAACCGGATCCACAACTCGTATGGATGTAACCCCGATGCTCTCGCAGAGCGCTTCGAGGTTAACGGCCGGTGCCGGACGAAGGCGAATATCAAGGCCGGTAGCAGCATTCTGCTGATGACCTGTCATCCCGGTAATAGAATTATCCAAAATAACAATCGTAATATAACTCTGATTATATACCGCGTTAATAACATTAGAAATTCCGGAATGCAGGAATGTTGAATCCCCGATTACCGCAACAGTCCTGAGGGAATCCTGTCCATCGGTTGCTTTGTCAAAGCCATGCGCCATTCCAATAGAAGCGCCCATACAAACACAGGCATCCATGGAAGATGTGGGCGGAAGAGCACCGAGAGTATAACAGCCGATGTCTCCTGTAACCTGCACCCGAAGCCTCGAAAGAGCAAGAAAAAGTCCTTTATGGGGACAGCCGGAACATAAGACAGGCGGACGTCCGGGGGCTGCCGGAAGGGTATCCTGAGGTATAGCACTCTCCGGGTTAGGTTCGTCTGAAAGCGCTGCGCGGATCATCTGTGCAGAATATTCACCCTGCAGTGTGAATAGTGCCTTGCCTTCACAGGCAACACCCATTGCGCGTATCTCCGTCTCGAGAATCGGGTCAAGTTCCTCAACAACCACAAGACGTTCAACTTTAGATGCAAAATCCCTGATCAGCGATTGAGGAAGCGGCCAGATCATACCCAACTTCAGTACGCTGGCATCAGGCAAAGCTTCCGACACATATTGATAACAGGCACCGGCTGTGATAATTCCAAGCTTTGGTGAAGAAATCTTCATGCTGTGAAGGCCAAGATCGTCCGGTCTGCCTGCCGAATCTGCAGCAAGACGCACCATTCTGTCTTCCACAACCACATGACGCTTAATTGCCATTCCCGGCATCATAACGTATTTATTCACATCTTTTACATATGGACGGATAACAAGCTCCTGCGGCTCTTCCAATTCAACAACGGATCTTGAATGTGAAACACGCGTATGAAGACGCAGCATGACAGGCGTATCGTATTGTTCGGATATTTCATAAGCTCTTTTAAGGAAATCTTTGCATTCCTGACTGTCAGACGGCTCAAGCATCGGCAGTTTGGCAGCGCGGGCATAGTGTCTGCTGTCCTGCTCATTCTGTGAGCTGTGCATTCCGGGATCATCTGCAGCTACAAATACAAGACCCCCGTTTACACCGACGTAACTTGAAGTAAAAATCGGATCTGCAGCAACATTGACTCCGACATGCTTCATACAGGACATAGCCCTTGCTCCCCGAATGGAGGCACCGATTGCTACTTCCGCTCCAACTTTTTCATTGGTCGCCCATTCACAGTGTATCCTGTCATATTGAGCTATTGATTCAGTAATTTCCGTACTCGGAGTACCCGGATAAGAAGAAACAACCTTGACCCCGGCTTCAAAAGCACCGCGGGCCACGGCCTCATTCCCTAACAATATCTGTTTCAAATAAATCCCACCTTCACTTGGTATTTGCTGTCAAAAAATAGTATATCACAGCATTCACGTATCAAACGACCAGACTTTTCGAATAAAAAAGGACATAATCCTGCTGATACTCTGCCTGCTGTGGAGATACCGGTCATTGCCGGGGTGTCTATTCTCCTCTGTTTACAGCGGCAGAGCGCCGGATCATATCCCTTTTCATATTCAATAAATTAATTAATTTTAGATTACTTCATCCTGCGGCAGCATTTTCTTCTGACTGGCCTTAACTGCAATATCATAACCCTCAAATGCGTGATCAACTATCTTTTTATCCAACTTTGGCGTGAGCAACGAAACCAGCGGAACCATAGCTAATCCGAAGATCATTGCAAAAGCTCCGGCATTGATCGGCGATGCAAGATTTATCGGGAGATTCGTCGGAAATTTGAAGCCATGACCAAAAATAGCACCGTTCGAAAGGTATAGGTGCGTCAAGGTAATGCCGACGCCTCCGATAAAGCTGGTCCATACGGCAGCTTTGGTAACTCTTTTCCAGAACAGTCCATAAAGGAACGGCGCAAGGAAGGATCCCGCAAGGGCACCCCATGATATTGACATAAGCTTACTGATGTATAGATTCTGTGTTCTGTAAGAATAAATGGCAAGTGACATGGAAACAAGGATAAAGACCGCAATAAATATCCGGATCCAAAGTACTTTCTTCTTCTCCGTCATATTCTTATCGATATTTCCGCCGATCAGGTCAAGGGTCAGCGTCGAGCTTGATGTTAATACAAGCGATGACAAGGTAGACATCGATGCAGAAAGAACCAAAACAACGACAACAGCAATCAGTATGGCAGGAACTGCCTTATCGAGCATCTTCGGAACGATCTGGTCAAACAAAACGACACCGGCAGCATTTTTAGGAATCTCGCTGTCTGTGAGAATCACACGCCCGAAGCAGCCGAGGAAATAGGAACCGACCGATATCACAATGGCAAAAACAGTCGATATTATTGTGCCGGCTTCAATAGCCTTCTCATCCTTTATGGTATAGAATTTGTGAACCATCTGCGGAAGGCCCCATGTTCCGAGTGATGTCAGGATAACTACGCCCAAAAGATTAAGAGGTTCCGGTCCGAAGAACGATGTATATACGCCCTGCATCGAAGAATTCGGAGCAACAAATGCGGACATATCCGTCATTGCCTGCATATATCCTCCGCTATAATTAATTACAGAACCTATTACAAGAATGATGCCGACCAGCATTATGATACCTTGAAAAAAGTCATTGATGGCTGTTGACATATAACCGCCAAGAATAACATAGGCAGCAGTCAGAATACTCATCCCGATAATAACCATTTCAAATCCGTACTGAACATCCTTGAGGCCCAGTGCAGATGTAAATAGATATGACAAGCCATTAAACACGGAGGAAGAATATGGAATCAAAAAGACAAACACAATTGCGCTTGCGGCAATTGTCAGAGCCTTGCTGTTATAACGTTTGCCAAAAAATTCAGGCATAGTAGTCGCTTCCAGGTGCTTAGTCATGATGCGCGTTCTTCTGCCCATCACTTTCCATACAAGGAAACTGCCAATAAATGCATTACCCAAACCGATCCATATAGCCGACATGCCGTATGCCCATCCAAACTGTCCCGCATATCCGATAAATACAACAGCAGAAAAGTAGGTCGTACCATATGCAAAAGCGGTAAGCCACGGGCCAACCGAGCGGCCGCCCAGCACGAAAGCCCCGACACTCTTCGTGTGTCGTCTCGCATATATACCTATACAAACAGTAACCACGAAAAAGAAAAAAATGAATAGCAAATTAAGCCATACCATACTCCCTACCATCCTTCTGCCCGTAACACGGACCCTACATGAGAAAATGACAGTTGCTTCCAAATAACACTACTGCTTAATAATAGCAGAGTAGAAAAATGTTTCAACCCTTTTCATACCCCCGGACATAAAAAAGCAGGCACTTTATGTACCTGCTTTCTAAATGGTGCGGCCGATGGGACTTGAACCCATACGGTCTCCCACACGCCCCTCAAACGTGCGCGTCTGCCAATTCCGCCACGGCCGCATCTCAAGATAATTTCGCGAGGGATTGCTCTAACAGCAAGAGTTATTATACCTACGTGAGGACTCCGTGTCAACCGAATTTCCAAAAAAGAATGGCGTGTTTTTTGGAAGCAATATAAAAAACGCCTCATTCCGTTTTCAGAAAAGAGGCGTTGATTCATATTGGTTTGTAAAATCCAAATATGAGGGACTAATCAGGCATATTGAAGTATAAGTGCAATAATAGCTAGTGCAATAGCTATCGCTATTGTGACACGCAGAGCAGAAATCGGAGCTTTCCCACCCACTTTTCCAGTCTGTCCATTAACAACAAACTGATAATTCTTACCTTTGTATATAAAAGAGGAAATCCAGACGGGAATCAAAATATACTTGTACGTTATTTTATCGAATTGAGTCGCAAATCGTACGGATCCGGCGCGGTCAGCACTCCAGCTCTTTCGGATATGGCTTTCTATAGCTGAACGAAGGTGATTCTTAATCAGATCCTGTGCAGCTGTCCAGCCATCCTGAAGACCGACGGAATAGCGTTCTGCAATAAATCCGGCAACCAATTCAGGTCTGTAGGGAACCATCTTGGTAAAATCAAACGGTTCTGCTTTCTTCACACCGGAATCTTCGTGACGTTTGCTTGCAACAACAAGCTGATCGTCAATAAATTCCTGATATACACCGGAAACAGGTCTCCATTTGGTCTCAGTAACGTATGAGTCTCCCCGTTTTACCTGGCGATCATATCCAGCCTGACCCGTAAAGGATGACGTTGTCATGGAATCAAAAGTCCAATACGGGAGATATACGCCTTTGAATGCATCCGGCTTTGCCTGCTTTTTAGCAGCACTCGGGGTGAACAATTTACCTTTAATCCATTTAGTGAATAGTCCGCCGGCCTTATTCATCGGAATTTCAAACGGACATACACCCCCCGGAGCGATGGACTCCGTCGTGGCTGCCGGCATAACACTAGTTGATCCGCAGAAGGCACAGACACCTGCCGTTTCGAGGACATCATAGATGCTTTCACCGCCGCAATTACTGCATATAATTGTCTTTTTTGCTGCGCCCCAATCAAAGCTGTTCTTGTTTGTTGTTGCGTTAAAATCGATCTCGGATATGACCTGCTCGCTGTCAGGCGGAGGCAAAGCTTTCTTGTAACCGCAATATTCACAGAGAATGCCGCGTGTTGCAGGATCATACACGACGGTAGCACCGCAATTGGGACACTTCTTATCAGTAACTTCCTCTGTGATATCTTTCAGTATTACATCTATCCCGTCCGAACCTTGATTAGTGTCTACCGGCATATAATTCTCCCCCCGCCCGGAAATCGGGCTCAACAGCGTTATGTATATACAAATATTTGATAAGACAGCGGCCTGACATCAGCTTGAACAGGAGCATCATCAATAAGTGCTTTTTCCATACTTACGTCGTCTACAATGATATCATGCGATTCTGATATTTCAATATCAGAAATTTGCTCAGTCAGCATAAAAGAAACAGTACTCGTTTCACTTCTGTTTATCGCGAAAACTACACGATGCGCTCCCTCACAAGGCTTGCCGAAAAAGTCTTTACTCTGATAATCGAGATAACGCTCAAAAATGTAGACATCATCCTGCGCCCAAAGTGTCCTATAAGCGCCAGTTCGAAGAACAGGGTACTTTCTGCGGAGACCCGTAACATCCTGATAAAAGGAAAGCTGTTTCTTTTGACTCTCTGAGAGACGGTCCCATGGATACGTTCTCCGGTTAAACGGATCACGATACCCCTGCATTCCAATTTCATCACCATAGTAAATACAGGGCGATCCTATATACCCCATTTGAATAACTAATGCAAGACGCGTGAGTGCCAATCCCCTTTTTTGTGCCGGCTCACTAAGAAAAAGTCCTCGCTGCTTTTCACGGTCTCCCGGATCGGGTGCTCCGCAAATTACAGTTATTGCACGCGGAACATCATGGCTCGAAATTAAATTCATAATGCAGTAGTATGCCTCAGGAGGGTAGTTCTCCCTGTATGATTCCAGCCGGACATTCATATTCTGAGCAGCAAATGCCCCCATCAGGAATCCCAGGAGTGTATCACGGAACGTATACCCCATAACTGAATCATGAGTATTCCCCAAAAGGAAGTCCCTATAAGCACCATAACTGATTTTATTACTTGCATCCTCCCATACTTCTCCGAGGACAATCCCCTTCTGTCCTGACTGTTCCTTAACAACAGATCTGAGTTCACGAAGAAAAGAATCAGGCAGCTCATCCGACACGTCAAGGCGAAAGCCTGCAGCTCCCCTGTCAAGCCACGACTCGATAACGCCCTGCTTGCCAAGGATGTATTCCCTGTAGGACAGATCATTTTCATTGACATTCGGCAGATCTGCAAACCCCCACCATGAATCATACGTGAGGTGTCCGGTGATGTCTCGAGAAAACGAATACCAGGAGGAATAAGCGCTTATCCCTTTTCCTTCGGCCGTCTGGTAGGCTCCCCTTTCATCATATCGTGCCAGTTTGTTGAAATAACGGCTGTCTGCTCCGGTATGGCTGAAAACACCGTCCATAAGGAAAGAAATCTCGCTTTTCTGCATTTTTTTGGAAAAGCGGGAAAAGGCTTCGTTCCCGCCGAGCATAGGGTCCGCAGACATATAGTCAGCTGTATCATAGCGGTGATTTGAGCGTGCTTCAAAAATCGGGTTCAAGTACAGACAGTCAATGTGAAGTGATTTAAGGTAAGGGATCTTGTCAGCGATACCGTCTAATGTTCCCCCGAAAAAATCACAGGCAAGATAACCGGTCTGCGGTTTGCCGTGAATATCAACTTCTTCGTACCAATCCTCATGATATATGCGCTCATCGGCATTTTTGGCTGCCTGCATCTGACCTGAAACATATGACTTCCCGCGCGCAAAACGATCGGGGAAAATCTGGTAGAGCAGTGCGCCTTTAAACCAGTCCGGTGTCTTAAAATTTCTGTGAAAAACAGTTATCTGAAAAGCACCGGGATAGCGATCCTCATGCGCACCAATTTTCGAAGGCACCTCACTAATACGTCCCGTTCCGTCTGCTTTATGGCGCGAAAGTACATAATATAGTGTTTCAGTAGTATGTTTAGCTGCGGCAAAAGGTATATTCGGTGCGGACGTGCTGCTTTGTCTTTCGATAACCCCGCTTCCGGAATCCGCCTTGAGAACACGAAACCAGTAGAAAAAAAGGCTTGGCTCTCCCGGCATTCTAATTTTTGCATGATACCGATCCGGATTAGCATCCGTCGGATACATCAGTAACTCACTATAGGAGAAGGAATATAAACCATATGAATAGCAAAGCTTCACTTCTTCACAAGGAAAAAGGACATCAACTGATAAATCTACATATGTGCCGGTCGGTACCGCACCAAATGGGGTGCGGTACTCCGGGCTGCGGGAATGATGGAAAATTTGTTCAGAAACAGCAGGCGGATCATTGATCATGTTGTTTTTCCATCATCCTTTTCTTTTTTGGGTGAAATAATGTTTTTCTTGACGGGGGCGGCTTTCTTTGCAGCTGTCGTTTGCTTCTTGGCAGCTGCTTTTTCAACCGGCGCGTCGATTTCCGGGGAAACTACACTTACCACCAGCGCGGTGGCCTCATGGGGAACTGCTTTTTCCACGTGAGCTGCAGCTTCCCGGGGTACTGCTTTTTCCATGGGAGTTACTTTCTCTTCTTTTTCCGGTTTGCTTTTTGCAGTTGTCGTTTCAATCGGCTTCGGAACATCAATCTTTTGATTTTGCACACCGGTAATCAATGAATAGAGACCGGCATATTCTTTGGCAGAACGATCCCAGCTGTAATCTCCGAGCATGGCATGCTTGATGAGATCCGACCATATTGTCTTATGATGACGATAAAGGTCACATGCATACTTGGTAACAAACAAGAATTCATGTGCGTTGATATTGGCAAAGGTAAATCCGTTGCCTTCACCGGTATACTCATTATATGGAATTACTGTATCTTTGAGTCCGCCGGTCTCTCTGGCTACCGGAATGGTTCCGTAAGCCATTGCAATCATCTGAGAAAGACCGCATGGCTCAAACAGGGATGGCATAAGGTAAATATCAGCGCCCGCATACAATGTATGGGCCAATCCGTTATCGAAGGAAATGCATGCGCACATTTTTCCAGGACTCTTTTTGGCAATTACGGATAATGCATTCTCATAATACGAATCACCAGTGCCAAGAACTACTACCTGCATTCCGTCAAAAAGCATCTCATCAAGAACACGCAGAAGCAAATCCAGTCCTTTCTGATCTACCAGCCTTGAAATCATTACGCAGAGCGGTGCTCCCGGATTGACAGCAAGTCCAAGCTGATGCTGAACAGCAGCTTTGCATCTGGCTTTTCCATCGGAATAATCCGGATACGAAAAAGTAGCCGGAATGAATTTGTCTAATGCAGGATTGTATTCCTTGTCATCAATGCCATTAAGAATCCCGCTCACTTTGTACGCATATCGCGTAAGTGTTTCGTTCAAACCCTCACCATAATAGTCAGTCATAATTTCATACGCGTATGTCTGGGACACAGTAGTCACTGAGTTCGAATAAACAATGCCGGCCTTCATGAAATTTACTGCTCCATCTTTGAGGGTAAGCTCTTCAGTGAGATAACGATCCGGCAAATCCAGAAGATCCTTAATAGTGGCAAGTCCATGAATTCCCTGGTATTTGAGGTTATGAATCGTAAAGACAGTCTTAATATTCAAATGGGCTCCAAATGATTTGTAATGAGCTTCCAGAAGAAGAGGCATCATACCTGTCTGCCAATCATTGCAGTGCAAAACGTCAGGCTCAAACTGCATGAAATCTCCGAGAAAATCCAGAACGGCACGTTGGAAGAAGCAATATCTTTCGATATCGAATGAGTACTCCAGGTATACCTGATCATAGTTAAAGTAATATTCGTTATCTATGAAATAATAAGTGACTCCATCCAGTTTCATCGTATAAAGAGCGGCATACAGTGAACGCCAGCCCATTTTTACCATACGCCAGCCCATCAAATGAAGATTAGCGGCTTGGTTCTGTTTGATCTTCTTATACAGCGGAAGAATCACCCGTGCATCGCAGCCCTGACCAACCAGAGTCCGCGGGAGTGCTCCGACAACGTCGGCCAGACCACCTACCTTAATAAATGGCGCAACCTCAGAAGATACAAAAAGAACTTTGAGTGGATTCATACAATGGCCCCCTTACCAATTACTACAGGATAGTCTTTGTGCCCGACAAGCTTGATGCCGGGGCGGATAACCACATTTTTGTCTATTATTACATTCTCCAGTTCGCAGTTTTCCGAAATATGAACGTCCTGCATTATGACGGAATTCGTAACCTTACTGTTTCTGGATACAGTGACGCCGCGGAAAAGCAAGGAGTTCTGAACAGTACCCATAATACGGCAGCCGTCAGATACGATAGAGTTTCCAACACGGGAGTTCTCAAAATATAATGTGGGTGCTTCATCCTTAACTTTCGTGTATATAGGCATCCCATTCCAGAAAAGATCAGCACGAACCTGATTATCTAAAAGAAGCATGGAAGAATTAAAATAAGTCTGAATGCTGTTGATTCGAAGAACGAGGCCCTTATACTCCTGCGCTCTTATCCGCAGAGAGTCATATTTTTTGGTGAGTGCATGTACTCCGAAAGTTCTCTCTCCTCTGGCAATCATCTCGGAAATCAGATCAATCAGAAGTTCCCTTCTTAGAACGATGATTCCTAAACTGCAGCGATTCGAGCTGGTTTTTTCCGGATTTTGGAGCATATCCTTGACGTATCCCTTACGATCGACGTCAAAAATAAAGTTCGGCACACCATATTTTGTACCGTCACGATTATACATAACGGATAAATCTGCACCGGACTGCTCGTGTTTTTCGACAAAATCATTGAATGTCGTATTCAAAATCATATTGCTGTTGGAAATTATGACATATGTACTGCGGTTAGAACGAATAAAATCGAGAAGGCCTTCTAATTCCTCACCATCTTCAATGCCGGTTGATTCCGAATTGACGTAGGGCGGCAGGATATGAAGCCCGAAGTTCTTTCGGTCCAGATCCCACGATGCCCCGGTTCCCAAGTGATCCATTAATGACTTGTACTTATTAAGTGTTAAAATACCGACGCTCTTAACTCCGGAATTGACCATATCTGAAAGCATATAGTCTATAATTCTGTATCGACCGCCAAATGGCACGGCAGCAAGCGCCCTCGGTTTGGAAAGTTCTCCTAGTGTAATTCTATTATTATCGGCCAGAATCAGCCCCATTGCATCAATAAACATGCGTTAACCCTCCGCTTCTATCAATTATCGGACACGAAACATTTCTTCAATGACATTCTGCCCGGGCTCAACTTCAACATCAAAATCTATCTGGCAATTCGCAGGAATGACAGCGTGATCCTTAATCTTAAGTCCCCGTTCGATGACAACAATTCCATCCGTACAGATCTTCTTGTTCATATAAGGGCTTTCACCTTCTACCGATGCACCTGCCCGTACACCTTCGCCAATTATCGTATTGAACCCCACAATGCATTTGTCAAGGAATGCGCCCGCTCTTACCGTAACACCCGGCATAAGAACGGAGTCCTTAACTATTGCGCCCTTCTCAACAGTGACTGAATTTGACAGCACAGAATGTTCGACAGTACCAAATATCTGGCATCCATCAGTAAGAGCCGAATTCTTAACAACGGCGCCCTCCGCAATATATTGTGAAGGCTTGACGGGATTTCTGCTGTATACACGCCAGGAGCGATCCATCAGATTAATTTCTTCCGGTCTGTCCAAAATATCCATATTGGCTTCCCAAAGACTAGAAATTGTACCGACATCTTTCCAGTACCCGGAAAAGCGATACGCACAAAGCTTCTTGCCCTGCTTGAGAAGCATCGGAACTATGTTGCTTCCGAAATCATTATTGGATTCGGGAATCGCTTCATCTTCGATCAGCGCTTTTCGCAGTACATCCCATGAAAAAATATAAACGCCCATTGAAGCAAGATTGCTCTCCGGCTTTTTGGGTTTCTCTACAAATTCAGTAATAATATCATCCGCACCGGTGTTCAGTATTCCAAAGCGGGGGGCTTCATCCCACGGTACTTCAAGCACAGCAAGAGTCGCATCTGCTTTCGTCTGAATATGAGCTCGAAGCATACGTTCATAGTTCATTTTATAAATATGATCACCTGAAAGAATGAGAACATATTTGGGATCACAGTCATCAATAAAGTCCTTGTTCTGGTAAATAGCATTTGCAGTACCTTTGTACCAGTCGCTTCTTCCTGATCTTTGATATGGCGGCAAAATATACGCACCGCCGTTATTTCTGTCTAAATCCCAGGGGTGTCCATTGCCAACATACGTATTCAATGCAAGCGGTTGATACTGAGAAAGTACTCCAACCGTTTCAATTCCAGAATTTGTGCAGTTAGATAATGGAAAATCAATAATGCGATATCTGCTTCCAAACGGTACTGCGGGCTTCGCGATATACTTTGTCAGCACACCAAGGCGAGCTCCCTGTCCTCCGGCCAGAATCATTGCGACAACGTCAGCTTTTGCCATATCCACATCCTCCATTTATTCAATAATCAGTCGGATTCTTTCTGATCCAGGTCTATCGAAATATCTAAGTCTTCATCTGATTCGAGGTCTTCATACAGTTCTATGGTTTCTTTCAGTTTGCGTTTTTATCCGTTTCTATTATCTTATCCAGTTTAAGATCCGTGTCAATCAGCTTTTCGATATACATACCGCTTAATGGCGGAAGGCATATCTCGATATAGTAGTTTCTACCTTTCCACTGCTCTTTCTGAGCAAAAAATACCCCCTCTCCGTCAGCACCGGTCGGATATCCGCTGCCTCCAAACTTCATGTCGTCAGTATTTAGGGAAATAACGTATTTTCCAGGTTCGTCAACAGGAATACGGTATTTTTCACGAGGTACAGGAACCATATTGAGAGCGACAATAACTTTTTCGAATTTTGTCCTGCCTCTTCTCTCAAAAAGAAACACACTGTTATCCTTGTCCGTCGTATCAAGCCATTCAAAACCGTCCCAAGAATGGTCATCTATCCAAAGTGCCTGATGTTCGAGATAAAAATAGTTAGCTTTTGAAACAAAATCCTTAAGAAGTCTGTGCGACTCATATTTGATCATAAACCACTGAAGTTCTTCATAAAAGCGCCACTCGATATACTGCCCGAACTCAGCGCCCATAAAGGTCAGTTTACTTCCCGGATGTGCAAGCATATACATCATAAGAGTGCGGTATGAAGCAAACTTACGCCATTCATCACCCGGCATCTTGTCAAGAAGACTCTTCTTGCCGTGAACAACTTCATCATGGGAAAGACACAGGATGAAATTCTCGGAAAAAGCGTACACCATGGAAAAACAGAACTGTTCCTGGTGCCAGACGCGCGCATAATAATCAGTCTCCATATAATCAAGCGTATCGTGCATCCAGCCCATGTTCCATTTGTGGGTGAATCCAAGACCTCCCTCAGAGACCGGATATGACACTTTGGCCCACGATGTCGATTCCTCTGCGATCATCATAGCATGCGGATAATTCTTCCTCACGATCTCATTAAGCTGCCGGAGGAAATTAACCGCTTCAATATTGTCAACTCCGCCGTTAATGTTCGGAAGAAATTCCGTGCGACAGTAATTTCTGTAAATCATACTGGAAACGGCGTCGACACGTATTCCGTCAACATGGAATTCATCCAGCCAGAAAACTGCGTTGGAAATCAGAAAGGAACGAACCTCGGATTTTTCATAATTGAATACATATGTTCCCCATTCCCTGTGCTCTCCTATGCGGGGATCAGCATACTCATAGCAGGGAGACCCGTCAAACCGTATTAAGCCTTCAAGGTTCTTCGGGAAATGAGCAGGTACCCAGTCAAGAATAATCGCTATGCCGTTTCCGTGCAGATGATCTACCATGAATTTGAAATCGGCAGGTGTGCCGAAACGGCTTGTCACAGCGTAATAACTTGTAACCTGGTAACCCCAGGAACCGTCAAGAGGATGCTCCATGACAGGCATAAGTTCGACATGTGTATAGCCCATTTCAAGACAATATGCAGCCAGATCCTTAGCGATCTGACGGTAATTCATAAAATTTCCGTCTTCATACCGCCGCCAGGATCCAAGATGAAGTTCATATATATTAATCGGGCGCGGTGATAGTGCATCAGGACAATTCTTCATGTATTCCTGATCATTCCACTCATAGTCGTTACAATTATAAAGAATGGAGGCATCATTAGGGCGGGTCTCGCTGTGTCTGGCATATGGATCAATCTTGTCATAGGATCTTCCGTCAGCACCGATAATCAAATACTTATACCGGTCCCACTGCAGGGCATCCGGAACATCGCACATCCAGATTCCGGTCTCTCTGAGCGGCTGCATAGCAGCGGCCGTTGGCAGCCAGTCATTGAAGTCTCCGATAACACTTACTGATTCAGCATGCGGAGCCCAGACAGCAAAGTGATATCCCTTTTCACCGTCTTCGTGTAAATAAGGTCTCGAGCCTAGCAAGTTATAGCTACGATAGTCACTGCCTGTGTTAAACAAATAGGCCTGATCCATAGTCGCCCCCATGCTCTAACAATGAAAATTGTGAGCTCGTTTATTACTAATAAATAGATTATACCCTATTGTGCTAAGCAGACAACAGTTTGTGTTCAAAAAAAGGAGCAGATCTCTCTGCTCCCTCAAAAAACCATGTCCATTTTCTAAAGTTTGTTTACCGTTTTTCTCTGTTTACGTTTTTCGCTTGACCTATTATGCAAAAGAGGCACCTTTGTCAAAAGCCATCAGATTGCCCGGAATCTTACTGTGATGTCTCTCCGGAAGAACCTCATGAAGCGCCGCTTCAAATGATTCTCTCTTGAAGCATCCGGTTGCAGCGGAAAGACATCCAAGAAGAACAATCGTGGCAAAAGCCATATTGCCAAGTTCGTTAGCGATGTCAGATGAGGCTATCGGAATGAAGCGGATATCTGTTCTCGTAGGTATTACCTTTATCAGAGACGAATCAATAATAATAATTCCGCCCGGCTTGACCTGTGTTTCAAATTTTTCGAGGGAAGGCTGATTCAGTGCGATAAGAACATCAGCATCGTTGATAACAGGAGAACCAATCGGTTCATCGGAAATAACAACGGAACAGTTTGCTGTGCCGCCGCGCATCTCAGGTCCGTATGAAGGGAACCAGGATACCTCATGTCCCTCACAAAGTGCTGCTTCTGCCGCAAATTTGCCTGCGGAAAGAATTCCCTGTCCGCCGAATCCGGCAAGAATAATCGAAAAATCAATCATTACATTATACCTCCAGATTCTTTCCCTTAAATACGCCGAGCGGATACTGCGGTATCATGGCGGTCTCAAGCCAGCGAAGCGATTCAACCGGTTCCTTACCCCAGTTAGTCGGGCAGGTCGAAAGAAATTCTACCATGGAAAACCCGAGACCTTTCTGCTGAGTGCGGAAGGATTTGGCAATAGCTCTTTTGGCCGTCTGAATATTCTTGTAATTATTCAGTGCAACGCGTTCAATATAGACAGCACCGGGAAGCTGTGACAGGAGTTCACTTACATTCATCGGATAACCCTGATTCGAAGCGTCCCTTCCAAAAGGAGATGTCGTTGTGACCTGTCCGAGAAGAGTTGTCGGAGCCATCTGTCCGCCGGTCATACCATATATTGCATTATTTACGAAAAACACCGAAATCTTTTCACCGCGAGCTGCCGCATGCAGGATTTCTGCGGAACCGATGGAAGCAAGATCTCCGTCTCCCTGATAAGCAAAAACCATCTTGTCCGGGTGGACACGCTTGATTCCGGTAGCTACGGCCGGTGCACGGCCATGTGCGGCCTGAACCATATCACAGGCGAAATACTCATAGTTGTTATAGGTACAGCCAACCGGTGATACGCCGATCGTGTCTTCCAGAATCCCCATCTCACACATAACTTCGGCAATAATTCTATGAATTATACCGTGCGTACAGCCGGGGCAGTAATGAAATGGCTTGTCGGTGAGTCCTTTTGTCTGTTCAAATACAATTGCCATCTTATCTCACCTCTCCTTTATGAATAGCCACGAGCCGATCCAGAATTTCCTTCTGTGTCGGCATATTGCCTCCCATGCGGCCATGGAAATATACCGGTTTTGCGCCATTTACCGCCAGCCTGACATCTTCAACCATCTGACCGGCATTTAGTTCAATATCCAGAAAAGCCTTTACTGAATCAAGGGCCGCAACGCGTGCAATTTCTTCTGACGGAAACGGCCAGAGAGTAATCGGGCGTACCATACCAACTTTGATGCCAAGTTCGGCAGCCTGACGAATTACGTTTTTACAGATACGGCTGCAGGTGCCGAAAGCAGTAAATACAATCTCAGCACCTTCCGCATTGATGGTCTCAAACCGGGTTTCATTCTTCTGAATTACGGCATACTTATCCTGAAGCTCATTGTTCTTCTTTTCAAGTGTATCCGGCTCAATATAGATGGACGTAACGATGTTGTGTTCCGCACGACCTCCGCGGCCGGTCGCTGCCCAGGACTTATCAGTCTTAATGATCGTTTCGGAATCCTTGAATTGGACAGGTTCCATCATCTGTCCAAGGGTACCGTCTCCGAATATCATAACCAGCATGCGGTACTTATCGGCCAGATTAAATGATTCAACCGTAATTTCATACAATTCCTGTATTGAGGCAGGTGCGACGACTATATTTCTGTAATCACCGTGTCCGCCGCCCTTTGTTGCCTGGAAATAATCACCCTGTGATGTCTGAATACCGCCGAGACCCGGACCGGCACGGACTATATTTACGACTACAGCCGGAAGTTCCGCACCTGCTATATAGGAGATGCCTTCCTGTTTCAGGCTGATTCCCGGTGATGATGAGGACGTTAGCGTCCTGGCGCCTGCTGCGGCTGCCCCGTATACCATGTTAATCGCCGCTACTTCGCTTTCTGCCTGAACAAATGTACCGCCCACTTCCACCATACGCTTCGCCATGTAATGCATGACTTCCGTCTGCGGTGTGATAGGGTAACCAAAATAATGACGGCATCCTGCGCGGACAGCCGCCTCAGCAATAACTTCATTTCCCTTCATCAGGACTCTCTTTGCCATTTGTTCTCTCCTCACTTCTCTACTGTGATAACGGAATCAGGGCACTGGGTAGCACAAAAAGCACACCCGATGCAGGAAGCCTGATCAGTGCAGCAAATCGGATGATATCCTTTGCTGTTCAATCGAGTCATATCGTTTTGCAAAATTTTCTTTGGACATACAGAAACACAAAGGCCACAGCCTTTGCAGCGGTCCTGTCGAAATGATACATTAGCCATATTTGTCCTCCCAATGAATATACATACAAAAGATTATAGCTGTGACGTTTTGTAAATGCAAACATATAACGTTTGTACTTATTGACTTGGCCGTGGAATTGAATCGTCGGGACAATATATTTCCAGCATCCCTCGAGGAGTTGCTACATGGAATCAGCCGGACCTGATGCTGTCTCGATGCTGTCCGCTTTGGTTAGGCACCCGGCAGTATGATCAGCGGGAATATCTGTACTGCTGACTCTGTGAACTTTCCGGTAACGGAACCGCCACAAGCGGCGCGTCAGTTCAGAAGCAAGAAGGCAAAGAACAATATCCTTCCCTATATACGGGAGGGTACCGAAGGCAAGTGTCGCCAGAAAACTGTATTTTGTACCAGTGTAGCCTGTGTAATAATTGGAAAGAAAATACAAATAGACAATGCCAAAAGTATAGCAGACCAAAAGAGCAGCCAGCGAGACGAGAAGAATGCGAATATATGATATATGTACTTTATCTGTACGTCTGTCGGCCAAGTCAGCAAGAAAGCCGCCTATTAGAGCACAGAATAGGAATCCGACCAGATAGCCAAAGGATCCGGTCACAACATACCCTATCCCTCCGCCTCCAGCGAAAACAGGAAGTCCCATTAGTCCCATGAAAAGATAGAGTGCCTGTGACAGAAAGCCAAGCCGTGCGCCAAGGAGCAGACCGGACATTATGGCTACAGTAACCTGTAGCGTAAAAGGAATAACGGGAACAGGAATCCTTATCTGTGCTGAAACACACATAAGAACAGTAAAAACCGGCACAAGTGTAAGTGAAAGAAGCTGATTCCTTCTTTGTTCATGAAAATTGGCTGTAGTCCTAATCTTTCCTTTTGCGGTTTGGGGTTCCATAGTCACACTCCTGCTTCATTTGATTGTAAACTTATCGATTAATTGTAAACCTCATTTGATTGTAAACCATTTTGCTGCATTGTCAACTTTTCTTTATTGCAAGGCGAAAAACAATAGAAGCCGGGCAGAAAATTCTGTCCGGCTTCTATTGTTTGTTCATTAAAAGGAAACTATATCAGACAAAACCCGATATTCACAAAATCAGACTATTGGTTTTCCGCACTCAGGACAGAATTTCGGAGTGCTCTCCCCATTTCTGGGCATCCAGCCACAGGAGGTGCAGCCTTTAGCTGCAGCCGGCTGAGGTTTTCCGCATTCCGAACAGAACTTGCCCTTGTTGTCTTTGTTACCGCAGCTGCAATCCCATCCGGCCACCGGCTCAGGCTTGGGCTTGCCGCATTCAGCACAGAATTTACCGGTATTTCCGGAATGACCGCAGCTTGCGCAGGTCCATCCGGCAGATACGGCAGCGGCAACTCCTGCCATAGGAATTGCACCTGCAGCTCCGCCCTGTGCCTGCTGATTAGAATAACTACCAGGGGCAGCTGCACCGGCGACGCCGCCCATCTGGCCCATTCCTCCGATCATACCCACAGCCATCATGCTCTGCATAGCAGCGCCATCATTATCTCCTGCCAGCTTCATTGCCTCAGTAACATTTACAACTTTGCGTGCTTCCAGCATAGCCGAATTACTGCCGAGCATAATGTCACGGTCAAACTCCTGTATACGCATTCTGGACTCATCATCCGGAGTAATTCCAATGATCTGCACTGATGCAACAACGATACCACGGTTTTCAAGCCATTCCTGGTCAAGGGCT
>Ga0209540_10000490_pt1 | contig 37306 bp, 28 predicted proteins | sample BarGraIncu01121A_FD_184501 | JGI IMG/M metagenome (GOLD analysis project Ga0209540, IMG submission 184501) | Arctic peat soil microbial communities from Barrow, Alaska - Barrow Graham LP Incubations 011-21A (SPAdes) (version 2) | ecosystem: Environmental > Terrestrial > Soil > Wetlands > Peat... | reverse complement strand
TGTGATCGGGGGGAACAATAATGTCATAAAGGGCAAGATAAGGACTGAGCGGCATTCCTGGCTGCATTAACATATCCATCACCTACTTCTGACTGATGGAACCATTATACCATAAAATGACACTCAATGATATGCATTAGATAAAAGAAATCCTAAAAATCTGCATTTGGGGACTTTTTCAGCGCCCTCGGCGTTCGCCCGAGGACGGGGGAGTTCAAGTAAGCTATCCGCGACTAAATCTGTCCAACCACCCCTAGGAACAGCACGGAATTGTCGGTCTCGTCGTAGATGGCGAAGAGGAAGGGACGGTCTGCTGTGAGGATCTTCGCATCATCATCCAATGATGCAGACGCCGATGTCATAATGGGCTCCGTCACGGCGGCCGCCTCCGCACCTTTTTCGTCGACGCGGATATAGCACTTGTGGATTATATCGGAAATAGACAGATCGTTTGGACCACCGGTTATGCCGTCGAACTCGGCGACATCTTTTTCCGGGCTGAAGGCAAGATTCATCCCAAGGGACTGCATTGTCTCGACCATTGATATGTCAACGGTGAATTCGAATTTGGGAAGAGCGAGCCGGACCTGTGTCCCGGCAAGACCTTCGATGGCGGAGGAGAAGCCGGTGGAAGCAAGATCGTTCATAAGCGCTGTGACATCTTGTCCTTGTGCCGGCAGGATAAAGGCCATTGAGTAAGGGCTTTCGGCTTTATCTTCAGCACCTGTAAATGGAAGAGAAACCATCTGATAAGACGGCGTCTCTGCATAAAGCATATCACGCTTGTCATGCATGAATGTCACTGTGGTTTCTTTTTGTGTTCCATGGAAGGTCTGATCATAATTATGTTCGGCTGTAAAAGGAGTCTTCCAGTCGCCAAGAAAATAGAGTGCGTTAACTAGGACGAGCTTTGTGTAAGGATCCAGCGGTTCCGGATTCATCTTGGGTATTTTGCCTTTTGTTATGCTGCTGGCCCAGCTATTGATAGAATCTGTCGCACCGGGGGAATCCATCATGAAATCAACGATAAATGCATCGGAGAAAAAATTGTTGGTGCAGGAATTGATGAATGTGTCGCTGAAAGGATATTCTTTTTGCATCCAGATCGAATTGGCGGCAACTAAGCCGTTGGAATTCATACGCCACATGAGCTGCTTGCAGGCCGCAAGAATGTCTTCATCAGAAAGAGCAGACATCGAAAGGGCTGTTTTCATCTCGCCTGCGGTCGCGCCGATGGCACCCGTACGTGTCATGAGAATGGCGAGTTCAAGGCTTGCCGGAGAAATTGAGAGATTCTCACCATCGTAAAGTTGAGAAGCAACAGTCCATCCATACTGATTCATTCCGGACACAAAGGCATCAGGGAACGCAGAAATCTTCTGGGCGGTGAGTGCCGCTTTGTAGGATACTTCGGCCGTATTTGTGATATCGTCGGCGGCGCTTGTGCTGTCAGTGCCGCCTCTCGATGCACAGGCTGCAGTTGTAAGAAGAAAGGCGGTCATAAGTACAGCGGATAGAATTCTTGTAAAAATTTTTTTCACGTTAAGTCCTCTCTGCGATGCAATACCATTAGTTCGCGCTGGACGCTTGCGGAATGTATTTTCTTTTTCTCTCCCCCGTCCTCGGCTTACGCCTGCGGAAGGTCGTTCGAAAGAAAGTACATTCCTTTGTGAAAGGCGCTTCGCGCTAAGGAAACGCACATTCATTTTCATTCCCATACTGCGATGCAATGCCATTTGTTCGCGCTGGACGCTTGCTATCGCCGGCTAAAGCCAGCTAGCGCAAGCTAAGGCGCGCTCACAAACGGTATCACATCCATACAAAGGCGCTCCGCGCCGCGGAACTATAGTTACCTTAGCACCCGCAGGGTGCCAACACAGAGAGCGTACCTGTTACTTGAGCGACCTTCCGCAGGCGTAAGCCGAGGACGGGGGAGCGAAAGAAACTGGTATGTTCTCATATCTGTCCAACCACCCCTAGGAACAGCACGGAATTGTCGGTCTCGTCGTAGATGGCGAACAGGAACGGACGGTCTGCTGTGAACGTTTTCATATCTTCCGCCACGGGCATGGCGGTAGTTGCCATAATAACCTCAGTGACGGCGGCCGCTTCTGCGCCCTTTTCGTCAACGCGGATGTAACATTTGTGAAGTATTTCGGAGATGTAGAGGTCGTTGTCCGATCCGGTCATGCCGTCGAAGGCGGCATGGGAAGCATCGAAGGCGAGTGTCATTCCAAGAGCCTGCATTGTCTTTTTCATGGATGCATCGAAGGTGAATTCGAATTTGGGCAGAGCAAGCTGGACTTTTGCTTCTGTAAGATCTGCAGCGGCAGCGGTGAACCCGTTAGCGGCAAGTCCGTCCATTACGGCGGTTATGTCCTGACCCTCGGCAGGAAGGATGAAGGCCATGGAATAGGGGCTGTCTGCTGCACCTTCGGCACCTTTGAACGGCAGGGAGATCATCTGATAATCGGATGTCTCGGCGTAGAGCATATTCTCTTCACTGTGCATGAAGGATACATCGGCTTCTTCCTTCGTGCCGCGGAAGGTCTGGTCATATGTGTCTTCTGCCGTGAACGGATTCTCCCAGTCGCCGAGAAAATAGAGGGCGTTAATCAGGACAAGCCGTGTGTCTGACGCGAGTGGCTCTGGATTCATTTCGGGTATTTTTCCGTGCGTCTTATCGCTGGCCCACGTATTGATTGCATCTGTCGCCCCGGCGGCATCTGTCAGGAAATCAACGGAGAATGCGTCCGCCATGAATTTTTCCATACACGTATTTATAAAGTCTTCACTGAATGTGTAGTCTTTCTGCATCCACAAAGAGTTTGCAGCTTCCATGCCGTTCGTATTTGTGCGCCACATGAGCTGCCTGGACGCCGACAGAATTTCTTCGTTGGAAAGAGCGGACATCGAAAGGGCGGTTTTCATCTCGTCGGCAGTTTGACCGACAGCGCCTGTACGGGCCATAAGAATGGCAAGCTCGAGACTGGCAGGTGAAATCGCCAGATTTTGTCCATCGTAAAGTTGGGATGCGACAGTCCAGCCATACTGATTCAATCCGGATACAAAGGCATCCGGGAATGCTGAGATTTCCTGTGCGGTGAGGGTCGCTTTATAGGAAACGATAGCTGTGTTTCCTGCCGCTTCAGACGTGTTGCCGGCTGTACCATCTGTGCCATTGCTTCCGCCGCTCGATGTGCAGGCTGCTGTCGTAAGAAGAAACGTGGTCATAAGTACAGCGGATATAGTTTTTGCTATATGATTTTTCATGGATTGACCTCCTTATTGTCAGGGGTTGATTCATTATTGGCAGGGGCTGATTTATTGCGTTTTGAAGCGCCGGAATGTAAAATTGAGAAATATATAAGTGCAGATCATTTCTGAAATCACTACTCCTCTATCTATTATACGAAACATAAGAGCAAATCATTACACAATCATTTTTTCTAAAGAAATAAGTTAAAAAGAGAATCAAAAAGGAGAATCAAAATGGATGCTAATACTGAATATGTCTGGCGCAGAAAACTTGAGAAACTAGTAGGAAAGATTCAGTCTAACCAGATGGATGCGTATATTGTTGATTCCAAAGAGCAGATTCATTCTCTTTTAGACTCTTTTATGAGGCCTGGCTGCAAAGTATATACAGGCGGATCAATGACACTTAAGGAGACAGGTGTTTTAGAATATCTTGAAAATGGTAATTTTGCATATACCGACCGGTATGCGCCGGATGTGCAGACATCTGAAGCACAAGACCAGATTTTCCGTGAGGCATTTTTCTCGGATTTCTACTTTACTTCAACCAACGCGATTACCGAAGACGGGTGGCTCTATAATGTCGATGCTCGGGGCAACCGGGTGGCGGCGATGATATACGGACCGCAGAACGTCATTGTCATTTGCGGAAGAAACAAGCTGGTCACCGATCTTGATGCTGCCATTGAACGCAATCGCGAGATCTCCGGCCCGGTCAACTGTGTCCGCCTCGGTAAGAAGACACCCTGTGCCATTTCCGGAAGATGCGAAGACTGTAAGAGCTCCGACCGTATCTGTAATGATTATACTCTGATCAAAAGAAATCTTCCCAGGGGACGGATCAAGATAATTCTTCTGAATTTTGAAGCAGGTTATTAATTGTTATTTTGCCTCCCGTGTAATACAGGTGATTTTACAAAAGGTAATTGGTGAAAAAAGATTTTGAAAAAGGGAAAAAGGTATTTTCTACATTACAAAGCGAAACGTTTTGCTGTATAATTTATATACAGGCGGGGGGACTTAGCTTATGGGATCGATTATTGAAATGGACAATGTGTCGAAAGTATTTCGCGTGTTGAACCGGCATCCAGGATTCAAGGGGACGGTTTCCGATCTTTTTTCCAGAGATTACAAAAATATAGAGGCTGTCAGTCATATTTCAATGGCGATAGAAGAGGGTGAAATGGTTGGCTATCTTGGACCTAACGGTGCAGGAAAATCGACGACGATAAAGATGATGACGGGTATTCTGGAACCTACAGACGGCCGGATTCTGGTCAACGGGCGTGTTCCATATGAGAACCGTACGCAAAACGCACAGAATATCGGTGTTGTGTTTGGTCAGCGCACGCAGCTCTGGTGGTCTCTTCCCGTAATAGAATCCTTCCGGATTCTCAAAGAAATGTACTCCATTCCTGACAGTGTATATAAGAATAATATGGCTATGTTTGATCAGCTTGTCGGGGTGAGCGAACTCTACAATAAGCCCGTCCGTCAGATGTCTCTCGGGCAGCGGACTCTCTGTGATATTCTGGCTTCTTTTCTCCATGATCCCAGGGTTGTCTTTCTTGATGAGCCGACCATCGGTCTCGATGTCTCTATGAAATCGAAGATCCGGGATCTGATCTCGGTACTTAACCGCGAGAAAAATACAACGGTCGTTCTGACAACACATGATATGGGCGATGTGGAGGCTCTTTGCAAGAGAATAATGATCGTTGATCATGGAAAACTCATATACGATGACTCAATACAGCAGCTCAAGCAGTTTTTCGGATCATACCGTACACTCAAGATCCTAATGCCGGGCGATGCACAGATTACGGACGAAAAGATGGAAAAGTACAGGAATGATCTTCTTGCACAGTGTCCGGATTCGCAGAATGTAGTATTTGGTACGGATGAGGAATGGCTTACCATTCTTGTGCCGGAGGACCAGGTTCCGCTGATGAATATTCTCTCGGGAATGCAGACGATCCTGCCGATAAAGGATATGCGGATCGAGGAGATTTCGACTGAATCGGTCATCCGCAAGATTTACGAGGGCGATGAGCGCATCCCGCAGCCAGTGGAAAGAACCGGTGCCGCGGCCGGGGAGGCAGCCGGTGGATAATAGTTCAGGAAGACTTCTTTTCAATAATGCAGGACGGCTTCCTTTCCGCAGATATCTCTCGCTTACACGAGGAGGAATTCTTGAATCGCTCACATATCGCACAGGACTTTTCCTGAACCTGCTCGGGAATCTGGTGTACATGATTGTCATGTTTTTCCTGTGGCGTGCTATCTATGCGTCAAGCCCGTCGACGATAGTGAACGGGATGACATTTCGCGATACGCTGGTCTATCTGACCATGGCGGGTGCGATATTTTCGACACTTGAGGTTTATCTTGTCTGGAAAATGGGCAGGGATATTCAGTCAGGGCAGATCTCGCTGTATTTTACAAAACCGATGGACTTCTTCCTTCGTGAATTCTTCTATGTCAGCGGAAATGTTGTGATCCAGCTGTTCCTGACACTTGTGCCGACGCTCCTGATTGTCTGTATTTTTACGGGATGGAGCATCCCGCTCGGATGGAATCTGCTGTTTTTTACGGCGTCTCTCTTTTTGGCGCTGCTTCTGAATTTCAGTATCGATTTTATTGTAGGTACGCTCTGCCTTTATACACAGTCGTTCTGGGGCATCAATATGGTGAAAGAGGTCATTATACTCCTTCTTTCGGGTGCGACGGTTCCTATCGCGTTCTTTCCTGATACCTTCCGCACGGTGGTATTATACCTTCCGTTCCAGGCGATTTATAATGTTCCGCTGCAGATCCTTGTTTCACATACATATACATGGGCGGATTATGCACGGGGACTTGGCGTACAGCTTTTCTGGGTTGTCGTGCTTGTTGCTGCAGGGAGACTTTTTTTCCGGCAGTCATCCAAAATCATAACGGTTAACGGAGGCTGAAAGGAGGGCGAAGGCATATGGCTGACAAAAAAGAGAAATTGCATCGTGGGATTCTTTATTATCCGCGAATTTACCGGATGATCATCACACAGGATATTAAGAGCAAGATGCATTACCGGGCCGATTTTTTCATATCGATTCTTGGCATGCTCGCCACCAATATTGCCGGGTTCGTTGCATTCTGGCTGATTTTCCAGTCATTTCCTTCCATAAGCGGGTGGAGCTATTATGAGATGATTTTTATGTATGCGTTTTCACTTCTTGCCTTAACGCCTGCACAGATCTTCTTCGACAATAACTGGACACTGCGCTTCTATGTCTTATCCGGAGATTTTGTGAAATATTGTTTCCGTCCGCTGAACCTGTTTTTCTACTTTATTTCTGAAGTGATTGACCTTAAGGGGATCGGACAACTGGCCTTCGGAAGCATCATGCTCGTCTATGCCTGGGCTCACTTAGGCCTGGCCGTGAACGTACAGATGATTCTACTGCTGATTGCGGCGCTCTTTTCGGCCTCGCTCATTATGATAGCGATGATGACGATCGCTTCGGCGACGTGTTTCTGGATCATCAACTCCGGCATCGTCATGGTATTTCTGTTCCGTTTCAAGGATTACGCCAAATACCCGATGACAATCTTCAATCCTGGATTCCAGTTTGTCTTTACATTCCTGATTCCGATCGGATTTATATCATATTATCCGAGCCTGTTTTTCCTGCGGACAGCAGAACTGTCGGTTCTTTCCTGGCTGTCGCCGGTAGTGGCTGTGCTGTTCTTCCTGTTAGCGTACAAAATCTGGATGCGCGGAGCAACAAAATACTCCGGCACCGGATCGTAAAATAGCCCGCCGCACGTTCAGTCAGCCGAACCCTTGGCACGGATGTCGTCCATATCAACACGGATGACACAAACCCGCTTGACTGACTGCGGTGAGAATATATTTGTGTCTGTTCCGGTATAACCTTGCATCAGTTTGTTGAGGGCTGCCTCTTTTTCGAGCGGATCCTCCAGGATCACAGCTGATCCGAACCCTATGACACTGGTGAAGCGGGTCGTCCAGTCGCATGGGACATCCGCCGACTCGAGGGCGTATTCCACAACTACTTCCACGCATACGCGATTGTTCTTCGATATGACAGCAAGCTTTCTGCCTTCTGTGGCGCAGTGAAGGTAGAAGCACCTATCGACATAACCGTAGTTCATGGGTACAACATAAGGCTGTCCGTTATCAGAGAGGCCAAGATGACATACGGATGCCTTCTTTAGAAGCTGATCAATAACGGCGGGGTCGGTTATTTCTTTCAGGGCACGGCGCATGGGATGCTTATACATAATTTCACCAATCTTTCTGTCAAAATGCCGGATGGTATGCTGCGATGCAATTTTGCTTTTTCAGTGTACCTTTTTTTGTAAAAATAGGGAATATCTTGTATGCTTGTAATGAAAAAGCATTGACAACACCGTGCCAGAGAACTAATGTATTAAGTACGCAGTACAACGACACAGTAATACAATTATTGCGTCATATCAAAAAAGTAAAGAGTTTCGCAAACCAAAGCAGAATGGGAATGGAAATGAATGTGCACTTCCATAGCGCGAAGCGCCTATGGAGGAAATGAGAATGACAAGAAGTGTGCGTTTCCGCGGCGCGGAGCGCCTTTCCAGAGATGTGATACCGTTTGCGAGCGCGCCTTAGCTTGCGCTAGCTGGCATTAGCCGGCGATAGCAAGCGTCCAGCGCGAACAAATGGTACCACATCATAGCAAGCGTCCAGCGCGAACAAATGATATCACATCATAGCAAGCGTCCAGCGCGAACAAATGGCATCACATCAGGAGGATAATATGGCTGATACAAAGAAAAGAAAATGGGTCAAGTGGGTGTTTATCGGCGCTGCTGTACTTATCATCGGTGCGGTATCGTATGGGGCATATCAGAATTCGTCACAAGCTGTCCGCGATCTTCTGGCATCAGTTAAAAGTGTCCAGGCAGTAAAAGGAGATATTGCGGTAGTAGTTCAGGCAAGCGGTTCTCTAAAACCATTGTCCTCGACTACTGTGTATGCACCCTTGGCGGCTGAGATCGGTGTGCTTTCCGTTAAGAACGGCGATACTGTGAAAACAGGAGATGTTCTCTTCGACCTTACAAGCGACACGATCGATGATGAAATAGCAGCACTGCAAGCAGATCTGTCTACGCAGGATTCGCAGCTGCTTCAAGCTGACAAATCAAAAAGCTCAAAGATATATGCCCCCGTATCCGGCCGTGTCAAAGCTATCTTCGCAGTTCCCGGAGAGGCGGCCGCCTCGGCGATGCAGTCAAACAGCGGCCTGATCCTTGTTTCTGCAGACGACAAAATGGAGCTTCGATTTGTGCCGTCACGTATTGTCGCTGCAGGCGATCCGGTTACTGTGACAATCGGAGCGGATGTAGTTCCTGCCACAATCTCAACCTTCCTTAACGGTGAAGCCGCTATTTTGCTCGCGGATAACTCCTATGATTTAGGCGCTCCGGCATCTGTCACCGCAAATGACGGAACGGCCCTTGGTTCAGGAACACTCTCTATACACACGCCATATTACGTCACCGGTTCGGAAGGCGTCATATCTGAGATTTCCACTGCTATCAACAAGACGGTTTCAACGGGAGATACGCTGATTAAGCTCGAAGAATCTGTATATGGAGCATCCTATATGCAGCTCCTGACAACCCGTCAGAATACACTCAACAGGCTTTCTGAAAAGCTGGCGCAAAAAGAGCAGCTCGCCGTACGTGCTCCTCAGGATGGTGTAATTGAAGATTTGAATGCGGCTCAGGGGACAACCGTACCCGAAGGAACCGCACTTTTTACCATCGGATCAACTTCTGCATTCGAACTTGTAGCGGCGGTCGATGAACTTGATATTGCCAACGTACAGGTAGGACAGACGGTCGATATTGCACTCGATGCACTGGCTGGTGCGACATACACCGGCAAGGTTACCGGCATATCCGGCACGGGAAATTATGTAAACGGCATGACTACCTACAATGTTTCGATCAATGTTGACCAGTCGGAGAAAATACTGTCCGGCATGAGTGCACGGGCCGATATCCTTGCAGCCTCCCATCAGGATGCGCTTCTGATTCCGGTCTCCTCTATTAAGACAGTTGACGGAGAGAAATATGTAATGCTCATGCCGGCTCCGGGCTCTAAAGAAGAGTCGACTGCACCGGGCGGTGTACAGACACTGATTACCGTGGGTCTTTATAACAGTTCGCAGGCTGAAGTCCTTTCGGGCATTCAGGAAGGGCAGTATGTGCAGGATCTATCCGTTACAACTGCATCAACGGGATTTGCATCCTTTGGCAATCGAAATTCCGGTACATAAGAGGCGGCATCATGATTGAACTTAAAGATATCAGTAAGACCTATGTTCTCGGGGGGGATACGGTTCACGCCGTCGATCATCTTACCCTTACGATTGAAGAACACGAATTTGTTGCTATCATCGGCGCATCCGGCAGCGGTAAGTCCACCCTTATGAATATCATCGGATGTCTTGATACAGCTGATGAGGGACAATATCTGCTGCACGGACAGGACATTTCCTCCTATACGCAAAGACAGATGGCGACACTCAGGAACCGGGAAATCGGTTTTGTGTTCCAGCAGTTTAACCTGCTGCAAAAACTCACGGCTCTTGAAAATGTTGAACTTCCGCTGATATATCAGGGAATGGGGCTCGCGCAGAGAAGAAAGCGCTCAATCGAAGCGCTGAAGCGTGTCGGCCTTGAAGCCCGCATGCATCACAGGCCGAACCAATTGTCCGGCGGACAGCAGCAGCGGGTTGCGATAGCCCGTGCCATAGTAACCAGACCTGCCCTGATCCTGGCGGACGAACCAACCGGCAACCTCGATTCCCGGTCAAGCAAAGAAATTCTGGAACTTCTGCACGAGCTTTATGAAGCAGGCAACACGGTTCTTCTGATTACACATGATGTGTACACGGCTTCTGAAGCCAAGCGCCGCGTGCGTCTCGTTGACGGCCGCATCGTACTTGACAGCAAATTCGACGATGAGGCTGCTTTTCTGGCAGAAGAAGAAAGACTGGAAAGACTTCACAGGGAGGCGATGAAGATATGAAGCTTACACAAGCTGTCAAAATGGCTTTTTCTGCTATTCTCAGTAATAAGATGAGATCATTTCTTACTATGCTGGGAATTATAATCGGCGTTCTTTCCGTGACGCTTCTGGTCAGCATCGTGCAGGGCGCAACCGACTCGGTTACAACCCAGCTTGAAGGACTCGGCGGGAACAAGCTGATGGTTACGATCACGACACCCGATACTACGTACATTACGCTTGAGGATCTTGAGAATCTGCAGAATAAGAATGGGCTTGGACTGATTGCTCCGACAATCGGCGGATCCGACATTGCAAAGGCAGACGGGAAGACCTCGAGTGCGAGTATCTCCGGAGTTACCGAGAGTTCCCGGACGGTTGACGGAATCACGGTAACAAGCGGCCGGTTCATTCAGCAGAGCGATAACGAGAACAGACTCAATGTCGCCGTCGTCGGAGCGACGATTGCCAGGGACCTGTTCGGTCACACGGATGTCGTCGGCAGCGGATTTACCATGCTTGGCCGCTCTTTTGAAATTGTCGGCGTACTCAAGGAGGACGGTACAGCTTCAATGAGTTCCCAGGATTCTTCCATATACATTCCCATCAGTACGGCGTCCCGTCTTATGAATCAGACATCCATCCGTTCCTTTAATGCAAGCACTACCTCGGTTGCTGCGATTGATCAGGGTAAGCAGGCCCTCGAGAATTTCCTTGGTTCCAAAATCAAAGCATCATCCGGAGCTGCGGAAGATACGCAGGATAAGGGATATTCGATCTTCAATATGGGAGATATTCTCAGCGCCTTTGACAGTGTGATGAGCACAATGTCACTTCTGCTGGGAGGAATTGCCAGTATTTCACTGATTGTCGGCGGTATCGGTATCATGAACATCATGCTGGTCTCAGTAACAGAGAGAACGCGTGAAATCGGAATCCGTAAGGCCATCGGCGCACAGCACGCAGACATACTGATTCAGTTTCTAATTGAAGCGGTCACCATCTCAATAACCGGAGGCCTGATCGGTATGCTTCTGGGGGCTGGATTGCTGCAGGTTCTAAGTGGTATCATGGACATGGAACTACATCTGTCCGTTTCGGTTTCCGCTCTTGCACTTGGATTTTCACTGGGTATAGGCATCCTGTTCGGAATATATCCGGCCAACAAGGCGGCCAAGCTCAAGCCCATTGATGCCCTGCGCTACGAGTAATTGCGAAAAGCCGGCCGAAATATACGGGGCCTCAGCGGCCGGAAAAGCGTGCTGATGATGTGCGATATAGAACATGATTATGAAGCCCGGATTCCGATGCATATACATGCGTGTATGGAGCTTTTGGCATATAATGGATTTGAGTCGTATCTGGTCGGCGGTGCTGTGAGGGATTTGATTCTCGGCAGCACCCCGGCCGATTTTGATTTGGCAACCGAAGCGACGCCGGAGGAGACGGAGAAGGTTTTTGCAAACCATAAGACAATCCCTACGGGCATTGCGCATGGCACGGTAACGGTACTCATTTCCGGAAGACCTGTAGAAATCACCACCTATCGGATTGACGGCGCCTATTCAGATTCCAGAAGACCTGACAACGTCCACTTCAGCCGCTCGTTGGAAGAAGATGTCAAACGGCGTGACTTTACAATCAACGCCCTGGCCATGGACAGAAACGGACGGATTGTGGATTATGTCGGCGGACAGAAGGATCTTGCCAACCGGATCATACGCTGTGTAGGCGATCCGAATCTGCGCATACAGGAAGATGCCCTGCGCATACTTCGTGCCCTGCGGTTCTCAGCGGTTCTTGGATTTCCTATTGAGGAAAAGACCAGGAAAAGTCTTTTCAAATACAAAAATCTTTTGGTCCGCGTATCTGCAGAAAGGATATGGGCTGAGTTCTCCAGCCTTATCTGCGGAAACAGTGCGGATAAGGTGCTCATGCACTATATAGACATCATAGGAGTCGTGATTCCTGAAATACTGCCGATGAAAGGATTCGAGCAGCATAATCCCCATCACATGTATGACGTTTGGGAGCACACGGTCCGTGTGATTATGAATACTCCCCCGCAGCGAAGCATCCGGCTTGCCGCACTTTTTCACGACAGCGGGAAACCACAGACTTTTGTGATGGATGATGCAGGTATCGGACATTTTTACGGGCATCAGAAAGTCAGCCGCGATATAGCGCACGCTGTTCTTGTGAGGATGAAGTCGGATACACGGACGAAGGATCAGGTCGAGACGCTTGTTCTCTGGCATGATGTGGAGCTTGAGCCGTCCGAGAAGATTATCCGTCGCCGTCTCAACCAATTCGGGGAACTGATGCTGAGGGACCTGCTGACACTTAAGCGCGCCGATACGCTCGGCCAGTCGCAAAAAAGTTTGTACCGACTTGAGGAACAGGCACATATCCAGGAACTTCTCGAGACAATTCTTGCCGAGAACTCGTGCTTTTCGATAAAGGACCTCGCGCTGAACGGAAAGGATCTTATTGCGGCCGGTGCTGCCCCCGGAAGAAGCATGGGAACCGTCCTCGAGGCGGCGCTCCAGGCAGTAATCGACGGGGAGCTTCCCAATGAACGGGGAGTCCTTCTGGACTTTGCACTCGAAAGACTTGCTGAGGATAGCCCGCCTGACCGATCCCTCTCTTAATCAGAAGTGAAATATAATCAACAAAGCAGAATGCCCGGTGCGCAGAAGACGCAGCCGGGCATTCTTGGGCAAGTGGGCGGGAAATTATTTGTGAGATTTCAATTCTGCGGCGCTTCGGAAGCCCGGGAACCTCTTTTGGGGGCGTTACGGACAGAATATCGTTCTCAAGCGCTGTATGATGTGGCGTTACACCTGAATGCAGCTTCACATTATAGCCATGATTACATATAGCAAGAGTGCTGAACAATCCGAAAAAATGATGATATTTGATAAATAATAGTGAAAAGCCCGTGAAAATGCTGTGAATTGTGAGGCGAAGGTGAAAAAAGATGAAAAAAGTCGTACTAATTGCGGATCGGGTATGATATAATATTGTCAAATAGATAAATTATATTTTACAACCATTGCTGGATATTGATGATTTTCTGTATGAAAGAATGCAGGGGGTGATCATATGAAAAACAAGAATGGATTTACACTAATCGAAATGATTCTCACCATAGCTCTGATTATGGTGTTGACTACCGTATTTACAGCTTCTCTGACTAATTATATAACCAAATCACGTGCTGCCGCCGGTCAAGTGGAAGAGCATGTTAATAAGTATGATGCAGCCAAAGCAGCGGTTATGGCACTGCGCGGGAACGGCGGAGCAGCAGTGCCACCCGTTGTACCACCCGTTGTACCACCCGTTGTACCACCCGTTGTACCCGTCGATTTCTTTGTTACCTTTGCAGACTGGGATGGAAAAGTTATTATAACCCAGTCCGTGGCCTCGGGAAGCGCTGCTACAGCGCCCGCTGATCCGACACGAGCAGGACATATCTTCAGTGGCTGGAGTCCATCTGCATTCAGCAACATTACTTCATCCCAGACAGTTACAGCTCAATACTCAATCACCAGCAATAAAGTGACTTTCGTTGACTGGAATGGAACCGTGCTCCAATCAGGAGATGTTGATTACGGCGGTTCTGCCGCGGCACCGGCTAATCCGGCACGCTCAGGGTATATTTTCAGCGGCTGGGATTCCTCTGTATTCAGCAACATCACTTCACCTCTTACCGTTACAGCACAGTACACGACAACCCCAATCGCCGGTGTATCAATCTCCGGTACAGCACAGGTCGGCAGCGTACTGACGGCTTCAGTGGCACCGTCCGGAGCGACTGCATCGTACCAGTGGTCCAGAGCCTCAACCGCCGGTGGTACATATTCGACTATTTCCGGAGCAACAGGTAATACATACACTCTTGCGGATATGGCTGGGTACATCAAAGTTACTGCAGTCGGTACAGGAAGCTATGCGGGGACAGCAACAAGCGGATATATCGGCCCTGTAACAAAATGTCCAATCACCGGTGTATCAATCTCCGGTACAGCACAGGTCGGCAGCGTACTGACGGCTTCAGTGGAACCGTCCGGAGCGACTGCATCGTACCAGTGGTCCAGAGCCTCAACCGCCGGTGGTACATATTCGCCTATTTCCGGAGCAACAAGCAGTACATACACTCTTGCGGCTGCGGATCTGGCTAAGTACATCAAAGTTACTGCAGTCGGTACAGGAAGCTATACGGGGACAGTAAGCGGATATATTGTAATACCTTGCCCGCTCGGCGGAGTCACCGTCACCGGTACTCCTACACTGAAGAGTACACTGACGGCAGCGGTGACGCCTTCAGGCGCGACGGTAACATACCAGTGGCAGATTGCAAACACGGCTACAGGCACATATACCGATATTTCCGGAGCGATATCCAAGACATACAAGTTGCCTAACGACACTAGTTACAAAAACAAATACATCAGAGTCGTAGCGACAGGTAGCGGAGGCTACGCAGGCAGTGCCGTGACGAGTGCCGGCAGAGGACCGATTGCATCATAATGTACTATAACGGCTGTGACAACGGCGGTCATCGTCGCTGACGACGACGACGACGCTCATTCAGCTAATCCCTGGATCTTGATAAAAAAGTCCCGGTGAGATGATTCTTACCGGGACTTTTTTGCCTGCTGTACACAAAAGCTCAAAAACGGATGAAATAGCCGCACAAACATATGGATATATAAATCAGTTCATGATACCATTAACTGATTAATCTGCCCAAAATATCGTCTATCGCTTCCGGGGGGAGTTCTATGAAGAAGAAAAAAGGCTTTACACTCATTGAAATGATTCTTGTAATCGCGCTCATTGTAATCTTGACGACGGTTGCTACATCATCACTGGCGTCATATATTAAAAATGCTCGAACTGTTTCGTCAGGAGCCGAGAGTCATCAGAACAAATACACCGTAGCGAAGACTGCTGTTGATGCCTTGGCCAACAAGGCACCCGTGCCCGTAAAGGAAAATGTCTCGTTCAATCCTGATGGCGGTTCTCCTGTGGGAGATATCGAGGCAACGGTAGGGTCAATAATTTCTGCGCCGCCGGCTCCGACAAAGACGGGAGTCTCATTTGTCGGTTGGTGTTCCGATGCTGGCTGCAGCATCCCATGGAACTTCAGTACTGATACGGTTGAGGGTGCTATGACGCTGTATGCGCAATGGGGAATTGTATCTCCTACCAGTAAGCTGATAACGTATAATTCCATGGGCGGCTCGCCGGTATCGCAAGTTCCGGGCACTGTGGGAGCTACTATTTCACCCCCGTCGACCCCTACGAATTCGGGAAGTACGTTTACGGGCTGGTATAAAGAATCAACCTGTGCTAATCAGTGGAATTTCTCCTCGGATCCGGTCACGGGAGATATGACACTTTTTGCAGGATGGTTAACAGATAAATATTTGGTCACATATAACCCATTAGGCGGTTCAGCAGTGGGATCAAGCCAAGTAAACTCCGGAGGGCTCATATCACCGGTTCCCGGATCTTCGACTAAGTCAGGAAGTACCTTTGTGGCCTGGTACAAGGAATCTGGCTGCTATAATGTGTGGAACTTCTCTTCCGATACAGTAACGGGTCCTGTTACACTTTATGCAAAATGGAACTTGGAGCTCGTCAATGTAGCAGACACAAGTGTTTCAGAGACAAATACCAGGGGATGGGGAGGGTCGGATATCAAAGACTTCCAGGAACAGCTAAAATTTGATGATCACCGCGGTTATGACCGCATCGTGACAATATCCGTCCCTGCCGGTGCTACTGTATATGCAGGGTGTAGTGATGTCACTGTGGTTTCGAGCAGCGGTACAACAGTAACATTGAGGATAACAAGTGATTATTATATTATTATTAACGTTGCATATTCTGGAAGCACTTGCCCAACGTACATTACGAGTGTTACTAAAAAATGAGGATTCTCCGGTTTGTTCTATATGGATTAGCAGGGTGGGGCTATGTGATTATAAGACGCAACCCATGTTACAATTAACTGCAAATGAATCCATTATAGGAGAGTAACAGCCGTGAAAATTATTGATTGCCTAAACAGTAAGCCCGTCACTCTTTCTTTTGAAGTATTTCCGCCTAAGACAGATGACGGATATGACAGTGTTGCCAAAGCCGTTACGGAACTTTGTGCGCTGAATCCGGATTATATTTCCGTTACTTACGGAGCAGGCGGGGGCACCTCGAAGAATACGGTCCGTATTGCCGCTGATATTCAGGGGAAGCTTGGAACGACAGCTCTCCCGCATTTGAGCTGCGTATCATCTTCACGGGAGGAAGTGTCCGTTCTTCTTGATCAGATGGAAGCCAGCGGTCTGCATAATGTTCTTGCCCTGCGCGGAGACCGTCCGCAAATTTCGTGTGACAGCCCCGCCCCCCGAAATGATTATGATTATGAGTATGCTTATCAGCTCGTTACTGATATTAAGGCCAGAGGGAAGTTCTGCATAGGTGCCGCGTGTTATCCGGAAGGCCATGTGGAATGCGGGCGTAAAGAACAGGATATTATGTATCTTAAGGAGAAGGTTGACTGCGGCGTGGATTTCCTTGTTACACAGATGTTTTTTGATAATAACGTACTGTTCAGCTTTCTCTATCAGGCATACCGGAAGAATATTCAGGTGCCGGTTGTGGCTGGCGTCTGGCCGATAACGGCGGCCAAACAAATTCAGCGCATCGCTCAATTATCCGGTGCGGTTATTCCGACCCGGCTCAAGGGTATACTCGATAAATGGGGACATGATCCGGAATCAATGAAGCAGGCCGGTATTATATATGCTACGGAACAGATTATTGACCTGGTAGCCAACGGAGTGCGCGGTATTCATATATATACGATGAATAAGCCCGAAATCGCACGGAATATCCAGCAGAATCTGGGAACCCTTCTTTCCTGACAAACAGACGAACCCGGGTCCGGCATCTTGGGGCGCAGCATCACGGGGGGCGGACTCTTAACTAACTGCCCTGGCCGGAATGTTTGTGATCGTCGAACCGGCCGGATTTTTCTGCATTAATTAGATTCTTAGTGGCGGCATGTTTTGGATGAGTGAAAATCTCTTCGATCGTGCCGCTTTCTACTATCCTGCCATTCTCCATAACAGCGACGCGGCTGCATAAAGTCCTGATCACACGAAGGTCGTGTGATATAAAAAGGAAAGCCGTTCCCTTTTTTTCATGAAGATCCCAGAGAAGCTTCAGAATCTGGGTCTGCACGGACACGTCCAGTGCGGAGACAGGTTCATCGGCAATAATGAGCGAAGGAGACAGCATCAGGCTCATTGCGATAGCGACGCGCTGCCGGAGACCGCCCGAGAGCTGGTGCGGATAATAATTCAGATATTCTTCGGGGAGTCCCACATCTTTCATCATGGAAAGCACTTGTTCACGACGACTTGCTTTAGTGCCGATACGATGGACACGCAGAGGTTCTTCGAGCAGCCAGCTGATTGTCTTGTATGGATTCAGGGAACCGTATGGATCCTGGAAAACAAGGCCCACCGACGGGCGGGAATAGGCATGCTTTTTTTGCGAAAAATCAAATATCAGTCGTCCATTTTCGAAAATCTGTCCGCTGGATGCAGGAAGAAGACCTGTGATGACACGGGCAAGAGTTGTTTTGCCGCCTCCGCTTGTGCCGACAAGTCCCATGATTTCACCCGGATAGACAGATATAGAGACATCGGAAAGAATATCTTTGTCGTCCTGACTGTTCTGGAAGAAGGCACCTTCGTATCCGGCGTTCAAGTGAGACAGCGAAAGCAGCGGCGTAATCTCGGCGGATGCCGCGTCAATAGCGGATGCCGCGCCAATAACGGATGCCGCGTCAAAGCCGGACGGGGCGCCTGTGTCTGGTGACGCGCTCGAATCATCCGAATCATCCGATGCGCCCGATGCGCTATCGGATGCCGCCGGCACTTTCTTTGACAGGGACAGTGCCGCGAAAGAACTGTGTCTGAGAAGCTCGGCTGTATAAGGATTCTTCGGGTGGTGCAGTACTTCCTCCACAGTATCACATTCGATGATTTTGGAACCATGCATCACGGCCGCGCGGTCACAGAGCTTCTCGACAAGCAGAAGATTGTGCGAGATAAAAAGCACGGAGAGATTCAGTTTGTTGCTGATGCGCCGGATCTGATCGAGTATCTGAGCCTGCGTCACCGTATCGAGAGCTGTCGTCGGTTCATCGGCTATCAGAAGGGAAGGCTTCAGAAGGAGGCATCCTGCGATCAGCGCGCGCTGCCTCTGCCCACCGGAAATCTGATGCGGATAGGCGTTATAGATGCGTGATGGATTATCAAATCCCACATTGGCCAGCATTTCAATGATTTTCTTATGATTCTCTGCCTTTTCAGCCCGGACGATCCGGTGATCACTGTGCGATGTCAACACTTCGGTCAGCTGCTTGCCAATTGTCATGAGAGGATTTAACGCAGACAGCGGCTCCTGGAAAATCATGCAGATATCCTGCCCCAAAAGTCTTCTTCGCTTGTCGTCCGGCAGGGCAAGCAAATTCTGTCCGTTCAAAAAAACACTGCCGGATTCAATCTGAGCAGCAGGCGGCAGAAGACCGGCTACCGATAGTGCTGTGATTGTCTTGCCGCAGCCCGATTCTCCGACTATGCCAAGAATCTCTCCGCGCCTGATGCCAAAAGATACGTTGTTCAGCACGTTTTTCGCCGGTCTTTGATCGGCGGCCGGAAACGATAGAGTCAGACCGACGACCTCGAGAAGGTATTCTTTATCGCAGCTCATCGCCTTGTGCCTCCTTTATCGAGTCTGATCCGAAGTGCCTCACTTAAGAAATAAAGCCCGAGTACAAACAGAATCAAAAACATAGAAGGCCAGATTACCGTCCACGGGGCGATGAACAGGTCGCTCTGATAATCGGCAAGCATTTTGCCCCAGCTTGCGTTGGGCGGCTGAATACCGAGTCCCAGATAGCTCATTCCGGCTTCTGCGAGGGCAGCATTGGCAATTCCGATAACGACGGCAGGAATCAGCTGAGGGATAAGCCCCGGCAGCATATGGACAAACAGAAGACGCGGAGTACGGACACCCAGGATCTGCGCCTGCAGGATATATTCGCGTTCCTTCATCTGGCGGATTCCGCTTCGAATGACACGGGCGTAACCGGGGGCGAATACGATACCTAGCGCCAGGATAATTGTCGAAGGACCCGGATGATATACAGCGACAAATACAAGAGCCAGAAGAATTCCCGGAAAGGCCATGACGGCGTCTGATACCTGCATAAGCATCATGTCGGACAGGCCGGGCAAAAAGCCTGCGGCTGATCCCAGAAGCCCGCCCAGTAATAGAGCGATGGAAATGGCACTCAGGGAAATCAGTATCGTCGTTTGCGTTCCCTTCATGATCCTGCTCAAAATATCCCGACCGAAATTATCACATCCAAACCAGTGTGCCCAGGAAGGTGAGGCGTATTTTGCCGCACTGTTCATCTCTTCCGGGCTGTAAGGCGTGTGAACAATCGAGAGAAAGAGAAATACCAGAATGATCCCGATGAACAGTGAGCCGACAAAAAGAGCAATGCGTCCGCTCGAGGAGAGGCCGCCTGGATTGCCAACAGAACTGCCGCCTTGTCGACTGCCGCTTAGCCTGGCTCGCAGTCTGCTGCGGATGGAGGATGCATTTCTAATCATTCTCTTTACTTCCTCCCTTATTGCAGACGGATGCGGGGGTCAACCCGGCTGTATGCGATATCCATGAAAAAGTTCACAAGTACGATGAGTGCTGCAAGGTACAGCACAATTCCCTCAAGCAGCGGGAAATCGCGGCTGCTTATGGCCTGCAGAAGCAGCCGGCCGAGCCCGGGGAGATTAAAGGTCTGCTCGACAATCAGGCTTCCGCCCAGAATATCCGACGTGATGATCGCCAGCATGGTAAGTACCGGAACCAGAGCATTCGGCATGATGTGACGTATCAGCACTTCCCTGTCGGTAAGACCGTGACTTTGAGCTGTGCGCACGTATTCTTTTTCCTTCTCGACAAGGATGGAGGACCGGATAAATTTGACCGACATAGCTATTTTGGGAATGGCTATGGCCAGGGAAGGAACCAGAAGACAGCCAATAAACCCGAACACATCACTCTGGTACGGCACATAATTTCCTGCTGCAAAAAGATGGAAAGTAAAGCCCAGCACGAACGTCAGCAGAAGGCCAAGAACAAAAGGCGGGAGCGATGCAAACGAGTGGCTTATTACCGAGATGATATGATCGAGCGTTTTGCCGGGGCGCTGCGCGGATATCAGTCCGAGAGGAAAGGACAACAGGAGCGTGAGAATAAGAGCGATCAGGCCGAGTGAAAGCGTCACGGGAAGCCTCTGTCCTATAAGTGAGGACACAGGATCGCCCAGACTGACCGAGGTTCCGAGGTCTCCGGTACATGCTCCCGAGAGCCAGTGGAAGTATTGATATACGAGGGCGTGATCAAGCCCGAGCTGTGTCCGCAGCAACGCGACCTGCGACTGCGTAGCACTGATGCCGAGCATAATGCGCGCAGGATCCCCGGGAATCACAGAAAACGCGGCAAACGTAATCAGGGATACCAGAAATAAGGTTATGACAAGCTGTACGACTTTTTTAAGTACGTATTTCATGATTTCCTATCTTCGTTTCGTTCTGCAGACACAAAAGCTCCCGAAGGAGATCTTGTGAATTTTTTCAGGAATAGTGTACGGTCGATAGATCCTGTACATATATAGGATACACCACATAGCCCGTCAGGTCTTTCTTCACAGCCACTATATTGGACGGATCCTGCAGATAAACGGAAGCGGAATCTTTAACGAGTATTGCGAGAAGCTGGTGGTAGAGCTCGACTCTCTGAGCTTCATCGGAAGCGACGGCAATCTGGGCATATATCTCGTCAAATGACGGATCGCTGAAATTGATGAAATTACTCTCTGAAGTTGAAACATAGCGGGACAGTACGTCTCTGGGGCTGTATTCCGATGTGAGTGCAATGACCGTAGAGTCGAAGTTTCTTCCTGTATATACATCGCTGAGCCATGTAGCCCAGTCAACAGACTTGATATCCAGAGTAATACCGACCTTCTTGAGCTGCTCGGCCAGAACAACGGCCGTATTGACGTGGATTACATAATTGGAAGGCACCGTAACGGATGTCGTGAATCCGTCCGGATATCCGGCTTGTGCCAGGAGATCTTTTGCCTTTTCAATATTATATGCAAAAGACCCGTCCAGGGAAGTGTCGTAATAATCACCCATCGCAGGCGACATGCCTGTCACCAACCGGCTGCCGTATCCTTCTGTTATCTGTGTAATAACAGTATCTCTGTCGACTGCATAATTCATAGCCTCTCTGACAAGAGGGTTGTTGAAAGGCTCGACAGCATTATTCAGCGCGAAAATCTGCACCATATTCGTTCCGCCTGACACGATGTTGTACTTGTCTGTTATTTGCTGTGCCTTGTCATTAGTAAGGTAGGGAAATATGTCGATTGTGCCCGATTTGAGCTCAATAAAGGCGGCATCCATATCTGCGGTGATCTTAAAAGTGACTTTGTCCAGATAGGGGAGGTCCGACTGCCAGTATTTAGCGTTCTTTGTGAGAACGACCGATTGTCCGCTTGTATAGGATTCAAAAACAAACGGGCCGGTACCGACAGGTGTTTTGCCGATATCCTCAACATCGTCCGGAATGATTGCCGTCGTGAAAAAGGGGATCAACTCGGCATCCGGGCTCTTTAAGGTAACGATAACCTGATCTGCACCGCTCTTTTCCACGGAAGCGATTCCGGCAAACGCTGCGACAAGAGGTGTGCCTGTATCAAGGCCGGCAGCACGCTTTAAAGAATACACGACGTCATCCGAGGTCATGGATTCACCGCTATGGAAAAGCACGTTTTGGCGAATTGTAAACGAATATGTCATAGCATCTTCGGAAATGGAGTATTCCGTTGCAAGGGCAGGTACAAAATCACCATCTGACGTGCATTTTACTAATCCTTCGAAAATATTAAACAGTATTTCTTTGTCACCGGCGGCAACGGCCGTGTGAGGATCGAAAATTTTGGGTTCCTGTGTAATCCCGAGGACTATATCTCCGCCGTAGATGGATTTCGCGGCGGTTGTCGCATCCTGCCCATTGTTTCCCGGTGTACACGAACACATGATCCCTGCGCTAAGTACAAGCGTCATAAGAGCTGCAATCGTTTTGGACATACGCGTCAGGCGGGGAAAAGCGGGAGATGTGTTGGTCTGTCTTTTCATTTTAGTAACTCCTTCTCCAAATGGACTTATGCAACGGTTCTTTGTATGTTGTTAATTTTAATCTAAAACACAGGAAAATCAATGAAAGCTGACCCGGCACAGAGGAAAAGTGCGAAATGCGCACTCTTTACTATGTTTTTCCATAAAGAGGCACACAAAAACACTTTCTTCCACTGCGGCAAATCTTTGCTCAAAATTCAATGCAATCAACATTTGTTACAATTTTTCGCATTCTTCCGGTGACAAGACGCATAAAATGACAGAAATGTTTCAAATTGTCACAATTGCTTCACAATTCGTTTACCTTTTGTGGGCAGAACAGGACAATGACACAATGTTATCATATAGATAGAAGCAATGAGGGGCCTGGCGCATCGAAAATGCGACAAAATATTGGCGAATCAGACAAAAAACAGAAAATCTGCGGTTCGGAAAATGGCAAATAAGGCGCGAATGTGAAGATACATTCTTCGCATAGACTAAGAAGGTGTGAATAATGAAATTACACGTATTATTAGCAATTTGCTCACAGAATAAGACCGTCGCTGCTTCACTGGCAGTTCTGGTAGCTTCTGTAATAGGCGGAGGCTTTTATGCGAGCACCTCAGATGGACAAAGCGCAATTCGGCAGCTCGTCAGCCCCGAAGCGCAGACAGCGGTTGAAGGAATTACAGCAGATAAAGAATTGGCACTGGCTCCCTCCACAGAGAAGGTCACGGTCACGATTGACAATCAGACAGTGACGTCAGTGCAATACATTCCTGAACGCTTCAAGATAATCTACAATATGTATCCCTCTATTTTCATGAAGCCAAATGTGACAATCGTTTTTACAACAGATACAACAGCTGCAACAGCTGCAACAGATGCAACAGATGCTCCGGCAGTTGATACGACAAATATGACAACACAGCCGGCAGTTGATACGACAGCGCAAACCACGCAGCTTAAAGCGCAGACAACAACGACGTCGCCGACGACAACAGCAGTTCCTGCGGAAACAACGTCGCCGACGACAACAGCAAAAGCAACAAAGCCCGCGGCAACAACCGCAGCCCCCGCGGCAACAACCGCCGCCCCCGCAGCAACAACCGCAGTCCCGGCAGCAACAACCGCCGCCCCCGCAGCAACAACCGCAGCCCCCGCAGCAACAACCGCAGCCCCCGCCGCTCCCGCAGCAACAGCACCGGCTCCCGCAGCAACAGTAGCCCCTGCAGCAATTGAGACAAGCGGCTCATACGACTCCGGTATGGCACGTGCAATTCTGGATCTGGTAAACGAGAAAAGAACAGTTGCAGGCCTCCCGGCACTAACATGGAATGACACTCTGGCAGAATCTGCGAATATTAGGGCAACAGAAATCGTAGTAAAATGGTCTCATACAAGACCCGATGGATCTGCATGGTACACGGCAGGATCACAGATGGAAATGGGCGAAAATCTTGCATACGGACAAAGCAGCACCACACAAGTTATGGATGAATGGATGGCTTCTTCAGGACATGCGGAGAATATCCTGAGAAGCAGCTTTACACAGATAGGCGTATCCTGCTACTACTATGACGGAACATACTATTGGGCACAACATTTTGCATAACACTATTTTGCATAACGTTTCCGCAACACTTTGTTTGCAGCTATTGACAAAAGATAGCATGTAACTAAAAATGAGAAGCATGAAACTTGGAACTCCAGGTATTCATGCTTTTTTGCGGGGAGCACGTATTTATATTTATTTAATATGATATTCCGATTATACGTGTTTTTATTTTGATGTATGAGGTTGTTTGAATGAAGGTGAAACATCTTCTGCTGTTGTTATCGCGGCATAGAATCACTGTAACATTATCCGGAGTATTAATTATTACTATCATAAGCAGTCTTGTTTTTGTTCAGAACGTATTTGGGCAGAATCCCCTCGTCCAGATGTATGAGACCATACATCCAATAGCGGCGACGGCAGCATCGGATAGTTATGCAGAGTCCGTGAAGCCGTCTTCGGACATCAGCGGTCCTTTGGACATAATTCAAGAGGAGAGCACGCCTCCTGAAACAAGCTTTGAAGTGACCCCCGAGCCGACAGCCCCGGTCACGGAGGTCCCGATCACGGAGGTCCCGATCACGGAGGTCCCGATCACGGTGGCCCCGATTGCGGTTCGGGAAACGACGGCGGCTGCTTCGGTAGAATCCACTGCCGCTGTATCGACAGCAAAACCGACGAAGCCCGCATCTTCTGCATCTTCTGCATCCGTGACCCAGACCGAGACGCAAACGATACAGGAAACTGTGCCGGCGGCAACTGCTGCAGAGGCAACAGCAGCGACAACAGCAGCGCCTGCAATAGACACTTCTGCCGGAAGCTACGACAGCGCAATGGCAAGCTCGGTGCTGGATGTTGTTAACCAGATAAGGACGAATAACGGCCTTTCTGCGCTTGTGTGGAATGACTCGTTGGCGTCTTCCGCCCAAATCCGTGCCCGGGAGATTGTAGCCTGTTTTGACCACAGCAGACCGGATGGCTCTGAATGGTGGACGGCGGGGGATCAATTACAGATGGCAGAGAACCTTGGTAAAATACAGTTAAGTGCTGAAAAGGTTGTCGGCGAGTGGATGGCTTCTTCGTCTCATGCAGCCAATATATTGAATGGAGCATATACCAATATGGGCGTTGCCTGCTATTATTGTAACGGTACATACTACTGGGCTCAGGAATTTTATTAATTCCTGAGATTTTTGATTCCAGGAATTTGTTAATTGCATGAAGCTTTTTGATTTCAGAAACTTGTTAATTGCATGAAACTTTTAGTTGCTTGAATATCCGATAGCTGCATGGGCGATTGGTCTGAATAAGATTTAAGTCACGGGACAGCCTGAACAGGACATTTTGGAGGAAGTATTAGCGTGATTTTGATCGATAAAGAGAATTCCTTAAAATCCGGGGAATATAGATCAGGGGAAAACGAATCTGCGGATAATAAGACTGCAGGATCTGCGGACAGTAAATCCGAGAATAGCAAATCTGCGAATAAAAGACCCGCATCAGTAAGATCGCCGGGAAGTGTTTTCGCACGAATGGCTGTGCTTATCGGCACGCCTGTTATCGCTGCCATCGGTTTTATCTATATTTTTACTTTTAATCCGGTCTCACAGAAGAACCTTTTCATTCCATGCCCCGTCAACCTCTTAACCGGAATGTACTGTCCGGGCTGCGGTAATACACGTGCGCTCCACGCGCTTGTGCATCTGGATTTCTTAGGCATGATGGATTATAATCTCATGTTTCCGTTCTTGTTTTTTATACTGACCTGGCTTCTTGTGGGCGAGTACCTGAATCTTTTGCTGGGCCGGCGGGTTCTTTGGCTGCCCAAACGCGTGTCGCCGATCCTGATTATACTGGCAGCGATAGCCCTGACGGCCTTTACAATTCTGCGCAATGTTCCCATCTATCCGTTCACAATCCTTGCGCCATGAGAATTATGGAAGTTTTTGAAGAAGATATTGCAAAAAAAAACAAATTATTCTTGACGAATGTGTCTGAAATCACTATGCTTAATGTAGATTAGAGTATTTTTCATCAGGCAAAAGCAAGGCTAGTCTGCACGGTCTTTTGCTTTATTTTTCAGAGTGAATAGGGAGGTTTTACGTATGGCTTTTTGTAAGAGTTGCGGCACCGAGATTGGTGAAGCGAAGTTTTGCCCCGCTTGCGGTACATCTCAGGATGTAGCACCTGCTGCCCCGGTTCTGGACACTTATACCCAACCTGTTTATGACGAACCTATTTCTGTACAACCCATTTCGGCTGAACCTATTTCCGCACCTGTCTATACCCCGACCCCGCCGGCATACTCGTCGACCGGAGATTCATATGGATCAAGCTCGACACAGGTACCTCCCGTATATACAGCACCGGTATATTCTTCGACTCCCTCTGACCTGCCTTCTACAACCGGACAGACAGTATTTTCTATTATCAACATCGCACTCGGTTTTATTCTCTGCTGCTGTTACGGTGTGTCGATCATTTCCTTGATTCTGGGTATCGTTGCCCTTGTCTTCACTAATCAGGCCAAAAAGGCAGCAACCACGGAAGAGGCACTGCAGAAGATTAAGTCAGCTAAGATCATGAATATTATCGGCGTTGCTTTCCTTGTCCTGGCAGTGATTATTACAATCGTTGTTTTCGCGATTAGCGGAACAAGTCAGTGGACCGATGTTCTTAACAATTATGGGTACAGCTACTAATCTTTTCAGTTGATTTTGTTGTAATGACTGCCTCTGCCAACGCGGAGGCAGTTTTTGTTTGAAACATTACCTAAACAGGTAATGTTTCTTGCCTGAACGCGTGCCTTGTCAACGGAATCGCGGTATAATTGAATCTATGTTTTACAATAGTAAGCGAGGTGCATAAGATGAAGAAATGTCCGGTATGCGGTACTATGATGGGCGACAATACTGCCCGCTGTTTCAACTGTAAATATGACTTCCAAAAGGCTGCCCGCGAGGGAGAAGAAGCTGCGAGAAAAGACGCGACAATTAATGTTATTAACGTTGAAAATGAAGCCAACGGTCGTGCTGCGGAGAAGAAGGCAGAGGGTGAGAAGATCATTGCCGACGCAAAGGCGAAGAGTCGTCTTGAGATAGAGGCGATGGAGCGGCAGCTTGAAGGCGAGAAGCTTCGCCTTGAGCAGGAATATGTTGAAATCCGCAGGAAATCACTTGAAGAAAGATCAAAGCTTGATGCAGAGATGACTGCTATAAGAGAGCAGGTTGAACAAGAGGCCGTACTCATGAAAGATGCGCGCCTGCAGCGCGAGAAACTGATTGAGGGATCAAAAGCTGCTGCGCAGGGTGAAGCAGCAAAAATCATAGATCAGATACACGAAGAGACCAGCAGGCTCGCTATACAAGTTCAGCAGGAACTGGCTGAGGCTATGGCGGAAAAGCAGCGGATTTATGATGATGCCGCCCGGATGGCCGAAGAATCAGCGGCTGCTCAGAAGAATTATGCAGCAGCACAGCAGGAATTTGACAAGCATATGCAGTCTGTTGACGTAATTAAGCAGCAAGCTGAAGTGGAAGCTGCAGAAATCAAAAGGCAGGCTGCAATAGACGCCGAAGTGATCAAAAAGCAGGCTGAAGCAGATTCGGCTGACAGATTTCGCGAAATCGAGCAGTCATGCGCGGATGCCGTAGCTCAGGCTCAGAATGTGCAGCAAGAGGCTGAGAACACCAAAAGGATGGCGACAGAAGAACTGGCCGGCTACGTTGCAGAAGCCAAAGCTGCTATTGCAGCAGCCGAAGAAGCAGAGAATGCCAGACTTAAGATTGATGATGAAGTTCAAGCTATAATGGAGAAGGCCGGGACCTATAAGGCACAGGCTGAGGAAGCGAAGCGCAAGGCCGACGAAGAGGCAGCGGCTATATACAGCAGCATTGAGGCGACCAAGAAAGCAGCTCAGCAAGAGGAGCAGGAGATTCTTCGCAGGGCGGAAGAGGCAAAGCTAAAAGCGAAGAACGACGAACAGATCTATATTGATGAATTGGAATCCACCCAAAGCCAAGTGCAGGCAGAAATAGACAGAATTCAGGAAGAGCGTCGTGTTCTCTGGGCCACTGCCGAACAGGAAGCCGCAGCACTTACCAAGGAACTGCAGGAAGCTAAGGAGATGGCAAAAGAAGCCCTCGAAGCCCGGCAGGCGGCAGAAGATCAGGCCAAAGAAGCACAGCGGCAGGCTGCGGAAGAAGCGGAGAGAATTATTCTCGAAGCGGAAAAGCGTGCGGTCATCCTTAAAGAAATGGGCATCAGTGAAAGTGAGAAAGGCCGTATATCCAAGAAGTATGAAGAGGTTACGCTGGCCGGGCAGGCAGAGATAGCTGCTTTGCAGCAAGCCCTCTCTGAGCGTAGTAACAAGCTGGACTTAAGTGAGCAGAAAGTGAGAGACATGATGGAGGAAATCGATAATCTTCGCGACAGTCAACTGAAAGCAGGATTTATTCCTGTATCCGTGCCGATGGAATATGTAGTCGAGATCATTGCCCACAATTCTTCGAGCGAAGTGAACGCCGAGGCTCTGGCCGAAGCACTGGGCCGCCGCGGAGCTCTGGGATGGAAGCTTCACAGCCTTGTGAATGACGAAGGCGGCAAGCTGCAGTCAACGCTGAGCGGTGCCGAGAAAGTCTCCCTTACAGGCACCTCAGCAACGAAGCAGGACAGAGTCATTCTTATTTTTGAAAGAGTGGCAGCTGATAATGCTCAAAACACCTCTTCCCTTTGATGAAAAAGGATGATATAATACCGACAAATAAGACGAAGACGTCTTCCTCAGGGAAGGCGTCTTTTTATTTATTGTCAATGAACAGCATAGCTACGCATAGTTACGAAAGGAAAACACAAGTATGAGCGACAAAATTAATGCAGCTGAGATTTTTGGAATGAACGTATTTAATGATGCGGTCATGAGCCGTCGTCTTCCTAAGAACATTTATAAAGAGATAAAAAAGACAATTGATAACGGTGCGGATCTCGATCCTACTGTTGCCGATGTTGTTGCTGCCGCTATGCGTGACTGGGCTGTGGAGAGAGGCGCTACGCACTATACACATTGGTTCCAGCCGATGACAGGAATCACTGCTGAGAAGCACGACGCTTTCCTGACACCGGACGCCAACGGCAAAGCTGTTCTCGATTTTTCGGGCAAAGAACTCATCAAAGGTGAACCGGATGCATCATCCTTTCCCTCCGGCGGTATTCGCGCAACTTTCGAAGCACGCGGCTATACAGCATGGGACTGCACTTCCCCTGCGTTTATCCGTGAGGATGCTGCAGGTGTTACGCTGGTCATTCCGACTGCTTTCTGCTCCTATACAGGAGAAGCACTGGATAAGAAGACACCTCTGCTTCGCTCCATGCAGGCTTTGAACACGGAAGCTCTTCGTGTTCTGAGACTTTTCGGAAATACTTCCTCAAAGCGCGTTGTTGCGTCGGTAGGACCTGAGCAGGAATATTTTATCGTCGATAAAAACAAGTACCTCAAGAGAAAAGATCTTATCTTCACAGGCCGTACACTTTTCGGAGCAATGCCTCCCAAAGGTCAGGAGATGGAAGATCATTATTTCGGTTCTATCAAGGAGCGCATCGCTGCCTTCATGAAAGACTCCAATGAAGAAATGTGGAAGCTTGGCATTCCCGCAAAGACACAGCATAACGAAGTGGCACCGGCACAGCACGAACTGGCGCCTTACTACGGAACGGCCAACATCGCTACCGATCATAACCAGCTGGCTATGGAGACACTCAAAAAAGTTGCTGAGCGTCATGGTCTGGTCTGCCTTCTGCACGAGAAGCCTTTTGCAGGAGTAAATGGTTCCGGTAAACATAACAACTGGTCCATCGGTACGGATGACGGTGTGAATCTTCTGAACCCGGGCAAAAACCCGCATCAGAATATGCAGTTCCTCTTATTCCTGGTAGCCGTCCTGAATGCCGTAGATACTTACGCACCTCTTCTTCGCCTGTCTGCAGCCAATGCAGGCAACGATCACCGTCTCGGCGCCAATGAGGCTCCGCCTGCTGTTATCTCGGTTTTCCTCGGCGAACAGCTTGACGACCTTCTTATGCAGATTGAAGCAGGAAAGCTTGACCACACAAGGCTCGGAGGCATTCTCGATACCGGCGTTGCCAGCCTTCCCAATCTTAACAAGGATGCCACGGACCGTAACCGTACTTCCCCGTTCGCTTTTACCGGCAACAAATTCGAGTTCCGGATGGTTCCTTCTTCCGGTTCAATTGCCGGTCCGAATTTCGTTCTGAATACAATCGTTTCTGAGATTCTGTCACAGTTTGCTGACGAACTCGAAAAGGCTGCAGACTTTGATGCGGCTGTTTGGGATCTTATACGTAAAAATGTTAAAGAGCATAAGAAGATCATCTTTGGCGGCAACAACTACTCGGAAGAGTGGCTGATCGAATCTCAGAAGAGAGGTCTTCCGAACATTACCTCTACAGTTGCCAGCGTAGCCGCTCTTACAACAGACGAAAGTGTCCGTATCTTTGAGAAGCACCATGTTCTCAACAGCATTGAGCTGCACTCCCGTGCGGAAATCACCTATGAGAACTACATAAAGGTAATCAACATTGAAGCCCTTACGATGATTGACATGACTGCCAAACAGATAATTCCCGCAGTTATCCAATTCACAACGGATCTTGCAAAGTCCATCCACGCCATCAAGTCCGTCTCCGACAAAATCAGCGTCTCCGTCCAGGAAGAACTTCTTGCCAAGGTTTCCGTTAAGCTTTCCGAGACCGATGCGGCCCTTAAAGCTCTTGTGACTGCCAACAAAAAGGCAGCAGCTTTTGACGGGGATATCGCGGAACACGCTGCTTTCTATCGTGACAATGTATTCACGGCCATGAGTGCGCTTCGTGTACCGGCTGATGAGCTTGAGATGATGGTAGACCAGACGATTTGGCCTTTCCCGACATACGGAGATCTGCTTTACAACGTGTAAGAAGATACCTCCAACGTATAAACAGATACCTTCACCGAATAGACAGATGCCTTCAACGTATAAGTTCATATCTCCAACGAATTTATAGAGCGTCCGGCGAGTGATTCCTTGAAATCGCACGCCGGACGTTCTTTTTATGCCGTTCTTATCCCGGGCATACCGGAAACATATCGACTTTATGCATACTTTATGCAAAAGGTATGATATATTTGACATATAATGAAGCATTTTTCGCTAGTAATTTCGTCCATCGGATTCACTCGCGTTATTTTGCTGTCTCTCATAATGCAAATCCATGTATAGGCTCGTTTTTTGCAGATACATAAGGAGATATCCTATGAGAAATAAAGAATACTTGTTTCTGGTAATTGGCAGGGAAATGGAAAACAGCCGTGCCTTTAATGAACTTATTAAAGAATCGTTTGCTGAATCGGAGATAGTGCTTTCGCAGGATGAAACAGACGGTATACACATGGCCCGAAAATCTATGCCGGATGTTATTTTTGTGAATCACACGCCGCCGTATACCGATGCTTTTGAGATATGCCGACAAATTAAAACAGATAATGCGCTGCATGAAATCCCGGTTATTATTACGACAGAGGTTAGCGGAGAGAATGATATCCTTAGCCGGGCAATGGAAAGCGGCTGTGATGCTTTTTTGAAGAGACCGCCGGACAAGATAGAACTGGTTTTTCAGTTACAGACAATGCTTGCTGCCAAAGCGGCGCGCAGGAACAGACAGTCGGAAAGAGAATCGCTTACTAACGAGCTGAAAAAGAGGGAAGAAGATCTCAGGATCATTCAGGATCAAATGAGAAAAAGAGAAGAGTATGAAGCGCTGATATCCGGAATCGCGGCCCAATTTGTCAACCTTTCGCCGGATCTGATAGACGACAGATTGAAAGATGCCCAGCGGATAGTCTGCAGTTTCCTGGGGATTGATGTTTCGACTATTTATTCATATGATGATCACACGGGTCAAATTGCCATTAAGCATCTGTACACAAGCAGCACGATTTCGCTGACACCGGAAGATTTTGATGCAGAAAGGCATTTCCCGTGGTGTAAGAAACAACTTTTTGCGGGACATATTGTAAATGTTGCGTCAACAGCATCACTGCCGGAGGACGCACAAATTGACAGGAAATCATGGGATTATTACGGTATCAGGAGTTCACTCGTATTTCCCTTTATTGTGCAGGACCGGTTTTTCGGAACGATATCGTTCGACATGCTAAGAGAAATGAAGATATGGCCAATGAATCTGATCAGTCAGCTGTATGTTGCTGTACAGGTTTTTGGCGGTGCATTATCAAGGAAATACGGCAGTAAACTCTTGGCAGACAATGAAGAACGTTTTCGGATTATTATTGAAAACATATCAGATACAGTTGGGATAACGGATAAGGACGGGATTATCATATACCGGAGTCCCAATACCGAGAAGATCTTCGGGATCAAGGCGGAAGAAGTCGTCGGAAAGTACGAGTACGATTTCGTACATAGACAGGATAAAAAGCGATACCAGAATACATTCCGGAAGGCTGTCAGAGGCGGTGAAGGATTTGAAGTCACCGATGAATTCAGATTTGTTCGAAATGACGGCACAGAAAACGTGGTTCTCGTGACATGCAAGAACTTTATTGATCACCGGCTTATTGAAGGGATTCTGGTAACATATAAGGACATAACGGATAGAAAGCATGCGGAACATACAATAATCGAAGAAGCGGAACGGTATCGATCGTTGATTGAAAGCACAAATGATCTGATTTGGGTGGTTGACCCTGTTCGATTTGGTCTTGTAACATTTAATTCAGCAATTCAGCATTATTTCAGAACTGTCAGCGGTATAGATATTGAGTCTGGAATGCTGCCGAAAGAACTTTTTCCGGAAGCATCTGCTGCTGATTGGGAACAGATGTATGCCAAGGCTCTTATGGATGGGCCATACAAAAGGGAATATGTCACAACAAGCGGGAAAACGCTGCAGCTGTCCATCTATCCGATGAAGATTGACGACAGGACTTCCGGGATATCCGTCTTTGGACAAGATATAACGAGAGTGCGGGCAACGAGTTTGTCTCTTAGAAGGAGCAAAGAGAGATATCAGAAAGCACAGGAGATGGGACATTTCGGGCATTGGAGCTTCGACCCGACAACGCAGGAATTATATACTTCTCCGGAGACCTCCCGTATCTATGGATTTACGGAGGGTCATGTAATTGGCTATGATACACTTATCAGCTGCATTTCCGAAAAGGATGCCAAAAGAGTTAAAAAAGGATTTGTTCTCCTGATCAAAGATGGAGCAGCGTTCAATAAGGAATTTGAAATCAGGAAGAATGATACCGGCGAAACCAGATATATCTGGGTAATAGCTGATATGCAAAAGGATGAGTCGGGTACACATGATGTGGTAAGCGGCGTTGTGCAGGACATCACAAAGCGTAAGCAGCTTGAGCAGGAGCTGATGGAGTACCGGGAGCATCTGGAAGACAGTAACAGGATGCTTGCCCACAGGTTGGAGCAATCAATCGCCGCTATTTCTAAGATCGGAGAACTGCGCGATGCTTATACAGCAGGACATCAGCGGAGAGTAAAAGAACTGGCCTGTGCAATTGCTGCAGAGATGGGGTTGTCTGATGAGACAATTAAGAATATCTCTTACGGAGCAATCATACACGATATTGGCAAAACATACATAGCGTCCGACATCTTGAATAAGCCGGGAAAAATATCCGATCTTGAATATCAGATGCTGCAGACGCATGTTGCGTATGGCTATGATGTTGTCAAAGAAATCGGGTTTCCATCGGAGATTCCGACCATGATCCTTCAACATCACGAACGCATCGATGGATCAGGTTACCCGGAAGGATTAACCGGAGACAAATTGCTTCTGGAAAGCAAAATTCTGGGAGTATCCGATGTCGTAGAAGCCATGACATCGCATCGTCCATACAGGCCGGCCTTAGGACTTGATGCGGCCCTGGAAGAAATCGCAGCATTCAGCGGGCAAAAATATGACAGCGAAGTGGTCGAAATATGCATAAGGCTATTCAAGGAGAAAGGCTTTATGTTCAGTTAGTGCGGGCATGCTGCTGTTGTCTGTGAACCAGCCGGTGAAGAAAGCAGTGATACAGGTATTTATTATGAAAATATTAGTCATAAGTGATGTACATAGTAATATATGGGCGCTAAACGCCATTCTTAGTTTTGAAAAAGATGTAGATATTCTTTGTTGTGCCGGAGACTTGCTGGATTACGGAACGACTCCGGTTGAGGTTATTGATTGTCTGAAAAGTATCAAAATTTCAAATTATATAGTAAAAGGCAATCATGATCTGCATGTAATTAGAACATGGAAGAACGGTAGTTATAAGTTGGTTACCAGCCAGGAATACAAGTGGGTCCATCACAACTGCTGGCGAATTAATGAAGACCATGTTGAGTATCTTATGCAATTGCCGGAAACAATATACTTTGAAGCGGATGGATATGGATATCTAATCAAACACCAATACAAGGAATCATATGAGACAATAAATAATTGTCACCAGTTTAACAAATTCTGGAGTGAGCATGCTCCGGGCAAAGACTCGAGTTACAAGAAAAAGCGCATTATTTTTGGTCATACGCATCAGCAGAGTATTCATATTTTGAGAGACGACATGGTTTTGCTTAATCCGGGAAGCACCTCCTACAGAAGACCTGGTGACCCTGATAAAGAAGCTCAGTATATGGTCATAAAAGACGGATCTGTTGAGTTGAAGAGTATTCCCTATGAAAGAGGGGCGCTGCTTGCAGAAGCACTCGTTTATAAGAGGAATAATAGTATGATGGCTTCAGAAATTGCGGATTTTGAATTCTTTTTCGGGGATTGAATTTGAATAGAATAGTTTCAATAAAAAGTATGTATAGTTTTTTGTCAGGAAAAATCAAGAGGATTTTTAGAGGCGTTTTCGGCTAACTTCTTGCCAAGTAATATATTTTTTATATTTCGACAGGAAAAAAGTGTAGATTTGGTGGACATCTTTCTGTACATGTTTCTGAGTGTCTATATGTTGACTATGTTAAGAATCAGATACATGTTCGCCGTAGCATTTTACTGACTCCTATTGCTGGAAACGGGAAATAACATTATGAAACTATTCTTGAAATATTTTGTAGAATAGTTGAATAATCGATTTCAAAATGCAATAATAGTACAAAATGTATCAATTATAAGAATTGAGGTCGGATTATGAAGGATTCAAGCATTCGCATTGTTGACATTACTATTAAGAATCTTAAGAATGTGTCTTATGGCGAGATTGATGTTTCAAGACAAAAAAATGTCTCCTATGAAAAATCGGATGTTATAGGTGTTTATGGTCAAAACGGATCAGGAAAAACAGCTGTAATTGATGCGCTTTGGTTTGTCAAAAGTCTGATGTGCGGAGTGCCATTATCAGATGATGCCGGCAACTATATCTCCAAATCTACCGATAGTGCGGAGATTGAAACAACATTTAATCTGAGAAGAGATTCAGTTGATTACCGGATAACATATAATTTTGTCCTAAAGCGCCATATAGGTGATACGGCTGTGGTGCAGAAGGAGAAAATCACATATAAGAAATATCTTGATGAGGCGTGGACACGTAAATCAGTGTTGATTGATTACGATTATTTTAACGAGAACCATACTTTTGTACCAAAAGAGAATTTGTCTCAAATTATTACAGCTGATCCGGAAGCGGAGATAGATCTTGCGGTTGCTAAGAAAATTACATATAAGGAGATGCGCTCATTTGTTTTTTCTGAAGATATTTTCGATATTATCAATAGAAACCCCAAAGCAGATTTGTTTAAAGGGGAGTTTTTTCTCGTTAAAGAATTAAGCCAATATGCAAAGCGTTACTTTTTCGTTTTGCACAATGATAGAAATGCAGCTATTGGATTAGGTTTGTTTTTGCCATTCGCATTCAACTGTCAAATTAATGCCAATAGCTATGTATCAGGAGAAATTGCTGTCAAATTATCCGGTCCATCAGAAATACCGCTTAGCTCCTTTGAAATTGTAAAGCCGGTTGTAGAAAATATTAATGTTGTTATTAACAAGGTCATTCCCGGTCTGCAGCTGGATGTCCAGACGTACAGTGAACAACTCAATCAAGAGGGGAATCCGACTGTCCGCATTGAGTTGGTCTCGGTTAGAGGGGATACTCGAATTCCGCTGCGCTATGAATCGGAAGGTATTAAGAAGATTATTTCTGTCATCAATGTTCTTGTGGCAATGTACAATAATGGCGGTATATTTGTTGCGATTGATGAACTGGACGCAGGCATTTTCGAATTCCTGCTTGGTGAAATACTGGGGATGCTTCAGGACAGTGGAAAGGGACAGTTGCTGTTTACTTCACATGACTTGCGGCCTCTTGAGATGCTTGAGCCAAGTTCCCTAGTTTTCTCAACGTCTAATCCAAATAATAGATATATCAGGCTTGCCGGCGTAAAAAAGAACAATAATATAAGGGACCTGTATATTCGTACTATCAATATTGGCGGACAGGATGAAATTATTTATGAACCCACCAGCGAAGACGCTATGAGCAGGGCGTTTAGAAAAGTCGGGAGAAAGATCAATGAGTAAAGCTAAGAAAGTAATTCTGTTACTCGTTGAAGGAATAACCGACTCGGCAGCGCCCAATCAGCCAGCCCCACTCGACGTCAAGCTTCTCTTTAACGTCGCCCTTCTGGCAGGGGAGATTCTGCTGTCGAGCGGGGCTGAGATCTATCGGGTGGAAGATACTATTTACCGGCTTTTGCGTATTTCCGGATATGAGGGGACGGAGTCGTTTGTGACGCCGACATCTATTCTGATGACGCTCAGTGATCCGTCGGCCGATACGATCACGACTTTGCGCCGTATCAGCGTGAGGGAGAATAACCTTGAGCGCGTGGCGCAGGTGAATACGCTGGCCAGGCGGCTCTGCGCGGGGGAGATGTCGGTTGAAGCGGCACACGCTGAACTTCTGGCTATTCAGAAGAATAACGGATATCCCCGGTGGGCCAAGATCCTTCTGATGTTTTTGCTTCCTTCCTGTTTCTATTTGTTCTTCGGGGGCGTGAGCGCTGCCGGCGGACTCATCTGTCTGGCTGCGGGGGCCTGGCTTTCACTTGCCAGGGAACT
>Ga0209540_10000489_pt1 | contig 37307 bp, 29 predicted proteins | sample BarGraIncu01121A_FD_184501 | JGI IMG/M metagenome (GOLD analysis project Ga0209540, IMG submission 184501) | Arctic peat soil microbial communities from Barrow, Alaska - Barrow Graham LP Incubations 011-21A (SPAdes) (version 2) | ecosystem: Environmental > Terrestrial > Soil > Wetlands > Peat... | reverse complement strand
CGGGACGAACTTTATCTGGAATTTCAATTGTTTTTGTTCCATTCAAATACGCAGAAGTCAGTGTATCAGCCTTCAGCATTTCCTGTGGTGTGCCGGCAAATACCACCTCGCCACCATGTCGTCCGGCGTGAGGTCCAAGGTCTACCACATAATCGGCAGCCATCATCATATCTTTGTCGTGTTCAACCACTATCACCGAGTTACCTGTATCACGTAATTGTTTTAATGAACGTATCAAGCGTTGATTGTCGCGTTGATGTAGTCCGATACTAGGCTCGTCGAGAATATAAAGCACGTTTACCAGTTGCGAGCCGATTTGGGTAGCCAAACGAATGCGCTGACTTTCACCACCCGAAAGCGACTGAGAACTCCGATTCAGCGACAAATAGGTCAATCCAACATCAAGCAGGAACTGCAATCGGGTACGAATTTCTTTCAAAATTTCTACCGCGATAGCTTTTTGTTTCTCCGATAAATACTGTTCTACATCTTCTAACCATTTCGATAATTCAACAATATCCATTGCTGATAATTCGGCAATGTTTTTGTCATGCATACGGAAGTGCAGAGATTCTTTGCGGAGCTTAGCACCCTTGCATTCGGGACAGGCAATTGATTTAGAATACTGATTGGCCCATTTTTGCTCGGTAGCCGATGCGCCTGTGTCAGCCTGCATTTCTATGTATTTCAGAATGCCATCGTAATTCAAAAAATAGTTGGTGCCAAGTGACTGATTCTTAATTTGTAATCGTTCATCGGTACCATTCATTATTTCATCTATTGCTTCGTCGGGAATATCAGCAATAGGCGATTTGAGTGTGCATTCGTATTTTTCAAGAATGGCTTCAATTTGCCAAAAAATAGTACTGCTTTTATGTTTTCCAAGGGGTGCAATGCCTCCCTGATAGATACTGAGTTTTTTGTCCGGAACAATCTTGTCCATGTCAATCTCGTTCACAAATCCAAGTCCCTTACAACGTGGACAGGCACCGTGAGGCGAGTTGAACGAAAAATTATGAGGAGCTGGTTCGTCATACGAAATACCACTGGTAGGGCACATCAACATTTTGCTGAAGAAACGCGCTTTGTCAGTATCTTTTTCCAACAACATTACAATGCCATTACCTTGCTGCATGGCTTTTTGCATCGATTCTTTGAGCCGCTTGCGATCTTTTTCGCTCACTTCCAATTTGTCTATAACCACTTCAATATCATGGTTTTTATAACGGTCGAGTTTTAAGCCGTGCGTAGCTTCGCGTATTTCGCCATCAATACGCACGTGCAAATATCCTTTTTTGCGTACCTGTTCAAATAATTCTTTGTAATGCCCTTTCCGACCGCGAACCAATGGCGCCAGTAAATATGTTTTTTTACCTTCATAATCCTGTAAGATTAAATCAACAATTTGATCTTCGGAATATTTTACCATTTTCTCGCCGGTAACGTAGGAGTAAGCTTCGCCGGCACGGGCATAAAGTAATCGTAAAAAATCGTAAATCTCAGTCGTTGTTCCAACAGTTGAGCGTGGATTTTTGTTAGTTGTCTTTTGCTCGATGGAGATAACAGGGCTTAGGCCGGTAATTTTGTCGACGTCAGGTCGCTCCATAGTTCCTAAAAAACTACGTGCATAGGCCGAAAATGTTTCAATATAACGGCGTTGTCCTTCAGCAAAAATGGTATCGAAAGCCAATGACGATTTACCACTGCCACTCAAACCGGTAATTACGGTCAAAGCATCACGTGGAATGGAGACGTCAATGTTTTTTAAGTTGTGAACCCGAGCTCCGATGACCTCTACCATTTCTGATGTTTCGGGTGGGTGTATGTTGTTATTTTTAGTCAAAGCTAATAAGTCTGATTCGTAATTAATGAACTCGCAAAGATACAAAAATGAACCAGCGAAACAACATAAAGCGTTCTAAAAATTCTTTACTGAATAAAATTGCATTTTTTTGTGATATTATTTCGTAAATATCTATCTTTGCATTACATATTGTCAATTTTATAATTATTATAATGAAAAAAATACTAAAACATCTCTCAAGCTTGCGTCAGGCCATGGTACAGCATGGTGTGTCAGCCTGTATAATCCCTGGTACTGACCCACATGCAAGTGAATATATAGCTGATTATTGGAAAGAACGCGAATGGATATCAGGCTTCGATGGCTCTGCAGGAACTGCAGTTGTGACGCTTACCGGAGCTGGTTTGTGGACAGACTCACGTTATTTCCTTCACGCAGCCGAACAACTCGAAGGCACCGGCATAGAACTTATGAAACAAGGTTTGCCTGAAACACTGGACATTTTGCCATGGTTGGCAAGTCAACTGAAAGCGGGAGAAAAAGTAGGAGTGAACCCACAAGTGTTTTCGCTGAATAGTTATGCTTCAATAAAAAATGAGTTGAAGATGAATGGTCTGGAGTTGATGTCTATCGACTTGCCTAATGCGGTTTGGACTGATCGGCCATCTATTCCTTTGAATCCATTCTACGCCTTTAATGTGAAATATGCCGGAAAATCCACGGTTGACAAACTAGCTTTGGTACGTGCCGAACTACAAAAAGCGCATGCTGATGTATTTGTCTTGTCAGCTCTGGACGACATTGCATGGTTATTTAATATTCGTGGAAACGATGTTAATTATAATCCTGTAGTAATATCGTATGCTTTGATTGATAATGACAAAGCAACTTTATTTATTGCTCCTGAAAAGTTGACCCCCGAAACAAGTTCTTATCTCAAAAATGAAGGAGTTGTCGTTGAAAGGTACGAGGCAATTTATGATCGTTTAAAGCAACTTAAGCCTTCTGAATCTGTGTTTGTTGATGGTTCTAAGCTAAATCAGGCTTTGTACGAATCTATCCCTTCTACTTGTGTTATTCGTAACGCTATGTCGCCCGTTTTTAAATTGAAAAGTATTAAAAACGAGGTTGAAATGGCTGGTATTCGTTCGGCAATGGTGAAAGATGGCGTGGCATTGACTCGTTTTTTCATGTGGTTAGAAGCTAATTTGGAAAGTGGAAAACTGTCTGAAATTTCTATTTCTGAAAAATTGCGCGAATTTCGTAGTGAGCAAGAAAATTTCATGGGAGAAAGCTTTGGAACAATAGCCGGATATGCTGCTCATGGTGCAATCGTACATTATAGTGCACAACCCGAAACTGAATCAACTCTAAAAGCTGAAAATATATTATTACTTGACTCTGGTGGACAATACTTGGATGGAACTACCGATATCACCCGTACCGTTGCACTTGGAAAACCAACCGATCAACAGCAAATTGATTTTACACTTGTCTTAAAAGGTCATATTGCATTGGCAACGGCTTTATTCCCTGTAGGTACTCGTGGAACTCAATTAGACATCTTGGCTCGCAAAGCTTTATGGGACTTGGGTTTAAACTACGGACACGGAACTGGACATGGAGTAGGGCATTTTCTTTGTGTGCACGAGGGCCCTCAGAGCATTCGTGCAGAAGAGAATCCTGTTGTTTTGCAGGCTGGTATGTTTATGTCCAATGAGCCCGGTTTATATCGTACTAACGAATACGGTATTCGTATCGAAAATTTAGTGCATGTAGTGCCTGCTCAAAAAACTGAGTTTGGGCAATTTCTTCAGTTCGAGACAGTGACTCTTTTTCCAATCGACAGAGAATTGATTGATATAACTTTATTAAATGAAGACGAGGAAATGTGGATTGATGAATATCATGCTGAGGTTGTTCGAAAACTATCGCCAAGTCTGACTGATGAGGAAGTTATTTGGCTTGAAAATAAATGTAGACCAATATTTGATTTGGTGTTCTAACTTATAATACAAAGAAACTTTTCCTGAGCGCAGACTCAGGAAAAGTTTCTTTTATTAAAAAACGATTTATGCAATTTAATATAAACGATACTGTTCTTGGTAAAAATGCTGCTACTCCAGAGCATTACGATGCGCAACTCCTGTTCCGTATTCCACGATCAGAGAACAGAGAGCAATACGATATCACTGACGAAAATCTACCTTTTGTAGGCTTTGATGTATGGAACTGTTATGAACTTTCGTTTTTGACTGACAATGGTTTACCTGTTTCCCGGGTGATGAAGTTGATTTATTCGGCTGATAGCAGATATTTAGTAGAATCGAAATCGCTGAAGCTTTATCTCAATGCATTTAATATGGATAGTTTTGGACAGACGATTGTCGAAGCCGAGAAAAAAGTAGAGAAAATTATTACAAAAGATTTAAACGTTTTGTTGGAAACCGAGGTGCGCGTTACATTGTTTGGTGCTGAAAGCCTAGTTCAGCAGGCATTTCCTCAGTTACAGAAAAACTATCTATCTGATTTAGTGTCAGTCGAAATACAAGAATCCATTCAATTTAAACGTTTTACTGAGTCACCGGAATTGCTTCGAAGCATTGTGACTGAAGAGTTACATTCGTATGCATTTTGTTCAGATTTGTTACGTTCCAATTGCCGGGTAACTAATCAGCCCGACTGGGGTGATTTATTTGTAGAAATGACCACAAAACATGAAATAGAGCTTGGTTCTATTATGGAATACCTCGTCTCTTTCCGCAAAGAGAACCATTTTCATGAGGAAGTGGTAGAAATGATTTATAAACGTTTCTCAGATATTTTTAATACCGAAAAACTGATGGTTGCTGCCATGTATACCCGTCGCGGCGGAATTGACATCAATCCGATACGAGCATCGCATTTAGAATTGCTTGATACTGTGTTGATAAGCCCGGGAGTGAGAGTAGATAAGACATTGAGGCAATAATTGAAGTCGGGTGAGTTTGAAATTTTCAGGAAGGACTTAAATAAAAAAATGCGATATTTGCATTGAAAAAAAACGTTCGGTGCTTGCGGATACGAAAAAAGATAGTATCTTTGCACTCGAATTACACAGCATGCGGCTGTGGCGTAATTGGTAGCCGCGCCAGACTTAGGATCTGGTGCCGAGAGGCGTGGGGGTTCGAGTCCCTTCAGCCGCACTGAAAATCCCGATAATCTAACGATTGTCGGGATTTTTTCAATACAACACTTTGTAGGAAACACACGATTTACAACTTCTAATTTAATTCTTTATGGAACTTCAAGACAATCAATTAAACATTGAACTATCGGAAGAAATAGCCGAAGGTATTTATTCTAATCTGGCCATAATATCGCATTCTACATCCGAGTTTGTAGTCGATTTTATTCGCATTATGCCGGGTACTCCCAAAGCCAATGTGAAGTCGCGGATTATCTTAACGCCGGAACATGCAAAACGGTTGCTTTTTGCATTGCAAGAAAATATCACTAAGTTCGAAAAGCAAAATGGGAAGATTAAAATAGCTGATAATGGTTTTCTGCCCCCGGTACCAATGGGTTTTGGTGGTGGTGAAGCGTAATGAAGTTGCCCAGGAATAAAAAGGCGGAGGCCGGTTTGTATAACACAAACCGGCCTCCTTTTTTTGATAATATTGAGATTTACTTAGGATTTGATTGCTTTCGACAATTCATATTCAATCTCTTTTAGTATCTCTGTTTGCTGTTGCAGGGTTTTGTTACCACTGTTTTTTGAAATAGACTCAATAACTGGTCGAATTGACTCGAGCAGCCCCTGAATGTTATGTAAAATCTCATTCTCGTCTATTTCGGGAGCACTTGATACCGCTGGCTGGAATTCCACATGCTTGTAGTTTGTTTCGAGCTTTTCGGCCATATCATTGATTGCTTCTGATAATTCCTTGAACTCATCGTTTGTAGATATTCTTATTCTACTGCTAAAATTATTATCAGCAATTTCCTTGACGTTTTCTGTAATTCGTTTAATCGGTCCGGCAATATAGTTCGGAAAATTAAACAGAAACGAAGCTGTTATCAGCAAGCAAAATGTGAGTAAAATAGATAGCGTTTTGTAGATGTGACTCACCATCTCGCTCAATTTCTCATTTTTCTGAACAATAGAGTGCATATTAAGCGTCGAAACAGAGAATATCTGCGCTTTGAGATCATTGACAAGCGGCAAAATATTGAAGGTGTAAAAATTCACCTTGTCGGGTATTGAATTTATATTTTGTCCTAAAACCAGTGATTTGTACCTTGTGTACTTCTCCTTGATAGATTGTACCAATTCTTTTTCTCCTAATTCAGTTATGTTCTTCTCTTCCAGTTGAAGATTCTTTTCAAATTTATCGAAAGAGCTGGTTACCAAATTTTTGTCGTACTGATAATTTTTGTTTAAAAACAATGAGTTGACAGCAGTGTTGGTTTCATCAAGCGATTGAATCATATTCTCTGAGTACTCAACCGAACGGTAATTGTTTTTGATCATTAGTTCTGAGCCGTATTTCAGTGTGGAGACATAATACATACTCAAGAATCCAATGATAACAAACTCCACAAAAACAAAGAGAATTCCAAGAAGAACTTTTGTTCTGATTTTTAGTTTCATAATGTTGATTTTTAACTGAGTTTCATGTTTGAATTACTGTCAATTCTATGTAAATCGATATTGTTTACCGGATGATAGATGAGTGGAATATGCTCTACTTCAACATCATTTTTATCCAACCCAAATGCCTGAATATCCCTTAGTCCCATGTGTTTTAAATAGACATATCCTTTGAGTAACATTCCTTCACGCAGACCAAATTCATTTTCAACTGAAAGGAATTTTTCGATAACTACAAATTTGAAATCAGGCTCATTATTATACTTGCAGGCTGCATCTGTTCTGGTATGTAAATTCAATTCTTTATTGGCGATAAGTTCCTGAACTATTTTCTTGAAATATAATTCAGTACGTGGTTGCACCCTGAACCCAACATTAATATCAATTTTAATCAACTTATCTTCGATTAATTCCGATACAGAATAATCTAATGTGTAAGGATGTTCAGTGCGATTAATATGTACAAACCAATATACATCAGCGCGTTTTGGTTTCTTTGCAAAAATTGAATTAAAAATCTTCTCTTCGATTTCGTGACGTCTATTCGCTTTAGTAAGATAAATTAAATGCGTTGAGAATTTTGGAATTGAGGTGTCATCGCTTAACTCTTTAAGTTTGCTACTGAACTGTCCGATTTCAACGAATTTAGTGAAACTATTCGATATTCTTCGGGCGTTAAACCAGATATACATAACCAAAAATATAAATAATTCGAAGAACAAGAACATCCAGCGTTCTTTAATTTTAGCCACGTTGGCTATAAAAAATGCAATCTCTATAGTACTAAATACCATTAGAATACCGACAATGTAGATTTTCTTCCATTGTAATTTGAATATCAGGAAGTAGCTCAAAAGTACGGTCGTCATTAACATGGTGATAGAGATGGAAAATCCATAAGCTGCCTCCATATGTGCACTTTCTTTGAAATATAAAATCATTAATATACATCCAAACCAAAGTATGGTGTTTACGCTTGGAATGTATATCTGCCCTTTACTTTCCGTTGGTTGTCGCACGGTGATACGTGGCCAAAAGTTTAAGTTCATGGCTTCGCTTATCAGCGTGTAACTACCACTAATTAACGCTTGAGAGGCTATAATAGTTGCCATAGTTGCAATTAAAATACTTGGCAATAGGAACCAGTGAGGAATAATTTCGAAAAATGGATTCCGACCGTTCAAAAATGGTTGTCCGAGATGCATTAACCAGGCTGCCTGACCAAGATAACAAGCTACTAAACTTATTTTTACAAAGACCCATGTGATTCTGATATTGCGAATTCCGCAGTGTCCAAGGTCTGAATATAAAGCCTCGGCACCAGTGGTACATAGAAAGACAGCACCTAATAACCAAAAACCGTTCGGATAATTGACCAATAAATTATACCCGTAATATGGGTTCAGTGCTTTTAATACATCAGGATGAACAGCGATTTGGTGAATTCCAAAAACCAAAAGCATGGTAAACCAAACAGCCATCATTGGGCCGAAAAATTTTCCAATTATTTCTGTGCCAAATCGTTGAACGAAAAACAAAATAGAAAGTATCGCTATTACAATACCAATAGTTAGTCCATTTCCAGGTATTATAATGTTTTCTAAACCGTGAACCAAATTTAAACCTTCGATGGCCGAAGCTACGGAAATAGGAGGGGTGATAATACCGTCGGCCAATAAGGTTGTGGCGCCCAATATGGCTACCATTACGAGTTTTTTGTTGTACTTTCCAACCAATGCGTACAGTGAGAAAATACCACCTTCACCCTGATTGTCAGCTCGGAGTGTCAGCCAAATGTATTTGATTGTTGTTTGGAATACTAGTGTCCAAAAAATACAGGATACACCACCGTAAACTAAATCCATATCAATCAATCTGTGTCCGATTACTGCTCTCAAAGCATACAAGGGACTTGTTCCAATATCGCCATAAATTATACCTAAAGCAACTAATAATGAGGCGGCTGTAACTTTACTTTTTATACCACTTTTTGTTTTTTCCATTTTTCCTATATTTTATGGGGCAAAAGTAGCTACAAGAATATTGGCAAAAAGTAAAATAATTGGTGAGTTATATAAAGATTTTATAAAGAAAGGTCAAGTAAAACGATATCCAACACCATTCTCAGTGATGATATGCTTTGGTTGATTGGGTATTAGCTCAATCTTTTTTCGGAGCGTACCTATAAATACACGTAAATATTGTGTCTCGGTTTGATAATTAAAACCCCATATTTCGCGTAAAATAAATTGATGCGTCAATACACGTCCTTCGTTTTTAGCAAACAAAGCCATTAAGTTGTATTCGGTGGAAGTCAGTTTGACGATTTCGTCGTTTTGTTTTACTATTCTGGCTACCAGGTCAATTTGCAATTCACCACAGATAATCAGGTTGTTATTTTCTTCCGACATATGTCTGCGTATCGATGAGCGAATGCGTGCAAGTAGTTCGCCGGTGCGGAATGGTTTGGTCAGATAATCGGTAGCGCCATTGTCCAGTGCTGTAATAATATCATTTTCGGTATTTTGCACTGAAAGGATAATGATCGATTTATTGTACCACGTCCTGAGTTCCTTCAATACCTCATGTCCGCTTTTGTCAGGCAATCCAAGGTCGAGTAGAATCAGCTCGGGCGTATGATTGGCAGCCATTAAAATGCCTTCCTTGCCTGTGGCAGCTTGCCATACTCTGTAGTCGTTACTTTCGAGAGTGATTTCCAGTAGTTTGCGTATTTGTGGTTCGTCGTCGATAATTAAAATTTCAGCGTTATTCATTCTTTAAATTATTTATAAATGAACTTTCAACAGGGATATCCATGGTGAATTTGGCACCTGTCGGTATATTGTTTTCGGCAATAATGGTGCCGTTATGTGCTTCTATATAGCCTTTTGAAATAGATAGCCCCAAGCCGCTACCACCCGTTTTGGTGTGAGGCAGTCGGTAAAATTTTTCAAACAAAAACGGAATTTCAGATTCAGGGAAGCCATTGCCATCATCTGAGATTACAATTCTGAGCATATCATTATGATAAGAAACTTCAATCGATATGGTTGAATATTCGGGGGTATAAAGGATGGCGTTATTCAGAATGTTGTAAAATACATGCTCCATCAATCCGCTGTCAAGCTTAACCAACGGTAATTGATCGTTGTCCTTGAATTTTAAGTTATTCTTTTTAGTGGTCAGGTCAAGCTTCTGAATGACGGAATAGATCAATTCATTTATATCACACCAATCGAGTTTAAGTTTCAGCATTCCGGTTTCCAGTCGGTTCATGTTAAGCAGGTTGTCGACCTGATGGTTCAGTCTGATACTAGCCGTTCCGATTTCGGTCAATAACTCGTCGCGTTGCTTTACGCTCAGCTTTTCTCTGTTCTCTTTTATAATGTCTACAGCACCAAGAATAGTGGCAATGGGTGTTCTTAGTTCGTGCGACAGCGAATTTAAAAGCGTGTTATATAATCTGATTGAATTTTCTTTTTCTTCTTTATCTCTGGCTGTTTTTTCTGCTTTTCGTATTCTATTAGTAAGTACTGCATTTATCAATGCTATTACAATGAACATTAAAAAGAGTAATATGTCTTCAGTATTATCTATATGGAAGGTGTAAAGTGGCGGTATAAAAAAGAAATTGAGTATCAATGCGCTTAAAACGGCTGCAAGCAATACGGGCATAATCTCGAATGTAATTGCCAGTAGCGAAACGACTACCAACAATGTTAGTGCAGTGCCAATATAGCCTATCACTTTTTGAGTGAGGAATGCAACAAATGCAACAACTAAAACAAGCAAGAAACTGGTTTTATATTGTATACTCAGTGACGGTTTTTCTTTAAATATTTTTTTCAATGTTGGTGAGTTAAAGTGAATGTTTGACCGAACAAAACGTATTTAGCTTTTAATGACACTGCAAATGCTTGCATCGGAAAAATCTTTATCGGTATTCATGTCTAAATTAATAATGTGCAAATCTAAGGATTCATAATGATAAATGCTACACCATTTTGCATTTTTTTTTGAGTAATTAGCTTCATAATTTCTAGTGGAAATATCTCTTCAAAAAAAAGATGTTTAATTGTTTGGTAATCCAAAGAAAAACAGTATTTTTGCAGTCCGTTTATTATCACAGTGTAATGGTCAGTTTTGTTGTGTGTAAATATCCTATTTTGTGCCGATTAGCCTCTTCCAAAATACGATTGAAGCAAATAAAATGGCTCAATTATTAATCAAAAACATTTTAAACAAGTGGATACGTTAAGTTATAAAACCATTTCTGCCAACAAAGCAACGGTGCAGAAAGAATGGGTAGTTGTGGATGCTACCGATTTGGTATTGGGGCGTATGGGTTCGAAAGTTGCAAAACTTTTGCGCGGAAAATACAAACCAAGTTTCACTCCTCACGTAGACTGTGGAGATAATGTGATTATTATCAATGCAGAAAAAGTACAATTGACAGGTAACAAATGGACAGATCGCATCTACCTAAGCCACACAGGCTATCCAGGTGGACAACGTGAAATTACACCAGCTAAATTGATGGAAAAAAGTTCTGAAAAACTTATCAAGAAAGTGGTGAAAGGTATGTTACCTAAAAACCGTCTTGGAGACAAACTTTTGGGCAATTTATATGTATTCCCAGGTGCGGAACACAATATGCAAGCTCAACAACCAAAACAATTAGATTTAAACTCACTTAAATAATCAGTATGGAAGTAATAAATGCCTTAGGAAGAAGAAAAGCGGCTGTTGCTCGTGTTTTCGTGAGCGAAGGAACTGGACAAATTACCATTAATAAACGCGATATAAACGTTTACTTTCCGTCACCATTATTGCAATTTGTGGTTAAACAACCTCTTACCAAATTGGGAGTGACTGAAAAATACGACATTAAAGTAAATCTAAATGGTGGTGGATTTAACGGACAAGCGGGTGCTTTGCGTTTAGCAATTGCTCGTGCGTTGGTGAAAATGAACCCAGAAGACAAACCAGCACTTAAAGTTGAAGGATTTATGACTCGTGACCCTCGTGGTGTTGAGCGTAAGAAACCAGGTCAACCAAAAGCACGTAAGAGATTCCAATTCTCTAAACGTTAATATCAGTTATCGGTTATCAGTTATCAGTTTACAAATTTTTGTAGACTGTTTACTGTTCACTGAAAATTGTTTAGTATCTAAATTGTCGAGACTCTAAGTAAAATTGAAGGCTACTCGGCAATTGAGTTAAACAGAATGTAAACAACTTTTTAAACAAAAAAAATGTCTAGAACAAATTTTGATGAATTATTAGAAGCCGGTTGCCACTTTGGTCACTTGAAACGCAAATGGAATCCAGCAATGGCTCCTTACATTTTCATGGAGCGTAACGATATTCACATTATCGATTTGCACAAAACAGTAGTGAAAATTGACGAAGCTGCAGCAGCATTGAAACAAATTGCAAAATCAGGACGTAAAATCCTTTTCGTTGCAACAAAAAAACAAGCTAAAGATGTAGTTTCAGAAAAAGCATTAGCTGTTGGAATGCCATACATTACTGAGCGTTGGGCCGGTGGTATGTTAACTAACTTTCCTACTATTCGTAAAGCCGTTAAAAAAATGACCACTATCGACAAAATGGCGACAGATGGTACATTCGAAAATATTTCTAAACGCGAAAAACTTCAAATTACTCGTCAACGCGAGAAATTAGAAAAGAACTTAGGTTCTATCGCTGATTTGACTCGTCTTCCTTCTGCGCTTTTCATTGTAGACGTGATGAAAGAACACATTGCAGTATTAGAAGCTCAACGTTTGGGTATTCCAATCTTTGCAATTGTAGATACTAACTCAAATCCTAACGGACTTGATTTTGTAATCCCTGCAAATGATGACGCTACAAAATCTGTAGACATAATTTTAGGCGCTATGGTTGCTGCTATCCAAGAAGGTTTGGAAGAACGTAAAGTAGAAAAAATTGATACTGAAGCTGCTGAAGCTCCTGTTTCAAAAGACAAAAAGTCAAGAATTACAAAAAAACCAAGAACTCAAAAAGAAGATGATGATGCTTTGAACGCTAACGTGATCAAAAAATTCGTCAAAGAAGAAGAATAAGATTAATTGAAAGTTGTCAGTGACAATTGACGGTTATATATTTTTAAACGAGTTACCTGTTATGAATTATTGTAGCTTGTAACTCGTTTTTTCTTGTCTTTCAATATTCTTTAAAAGAAGAAACATATCAAATATATTAATAACTCACAGCTCTCTTAATGTTTAGATAGGACAGAGAGTCGTAAAATACTTATAATTATGGCAGTAACAATGGCAGAAATTTCAAAATTGCGTACCATGACAGGTGCTGGTATGATGGATTGCAAAAATGCACTCACTGAAGCCAATAGCGATTTTGACAAAGCAATTGAAATTATTCGTAAAAAAGGTCAAGCTACAGCATCAAAAAGAAGCGACCGTGAAGCTTCTGAAGGTTGCGTTTTGGCTAAAGCTGAAGGTGGATTTGCAGCTGTATTAGCATTGAAATGTGAAACAGATTTCGTAGCTATCAATGCAGATTTCGTAGCTTTGACAAGATCAATTCTTGACGTAGCCATGGCTACTAAACCAGCTACAATCGAAGAACTTAAAGCTTTGACGATTGATGGTCGCGTTATTTCAGATGTAATTCTTGATCGTTCAGGTATTACAGGTGAAAAAATGGAATTGGACTACTACGAATTCGTTCAGGGTGGTACTACTGCTGCTTATATTCACCCGGGAAACAAACTTGCTACATTGGTGGCAGTTGCTCAAGAAAACGCCGAATACGAAACTTTACGTGGCATGGCGATGCATATTGCAGCAATGGCGCCTGTGGCTATTGATGAATCTGAAGTGCCTCAAAAAGTAAAAGATAACGAGCTTGCAGTGGCTATCGAAAAAACCAAAACCGAACTTGTTGCAAAGGAAGTTGAAGTCGCGATAAAAAAAGCGGGCATCAATCCTGCTCACGTTGATAGCGAAAACCACATTGAATCAAACATGGCTAAGGGCTGGATTACTGCAGAGGAAGCTGCAAAAGCACGCGAAATTAGAACAACAGTTACTGCAGAGAAATCTGCAACTTTACCAGATCAGAAAGTAAACAGTATTGCCGCTGGACGTATGGCAAAATTCTACAAAGAATATACCCTTTTAGAACAAAAGTACGAAGGTGGCGGTGAAGAAGCTGGAAAAATAACAGTAAAAGAACTGCTTGTGAAAAAACAGTTAACTTGTGTTGGTTTCAAACGCGTAACTTTGAATCAAGAATAAGATTCAACTTTACTGATTGATATAAAATTTAAAAACCTCTTGAAGTTATTCAAGAGGTTTTTTTGTGCAATAGATTGTGATGGATTGAACTCACTTTATATTACTTCTTTTGTTTAAACCAAAGGTATACGCTTTCAATTACCAGCATAACACCAATCCCCATCGTGTAGGCAATTATATCCGTCCTCAGAAAGCCAAAGCCCAATACTAAACCTCCTAAACGGGTGTTTCTGATAGCATCAATCCATGGGGCGTGATAGAGTTGGCTTATTTCAATAAGGTAGCAAAATGACAAGCTGAGTAACGCTATTAGCGAGGGTTTCCGGTCCTTTAAAAGCAGTGCAGCGAAAAGATATATCATTACCGCCCACAGTGCATCACCGAGATAGGTATTGATATATTCGGGAAGATAGCCGGCATATTTCCTTGACGAAAGTCCCAATACCATAACTATAGCTACGGAAATGAGATAGACGATTCGATTGCGTGCCGGTTTCACGTTAGTAAATGTTTCGTTTACTGTTTGCGCCGTCTAAGGTGAATTTCAAATTACGGTGAGCAAGTTTAAACCCTTTCAGGTTCAAGAAAACCTGTTGCTGGTATTTTTGTGGAATGTCGAAGTAAGAGCGATTGTCTTCCACCACCACGTTTTTAATGTCCGAGAGATTAAGTCCTGCTTCTTCCACTAAGAAATCGGAGACATTGCCCTTCGTAAAACCTTGTCCAAAACCAATATTCATATAGATGGTTACCGGAGCACTTGGACGTTCGGGTTTGGGTTCAATGTTTAAAGCCGAAAACTGAATCTTAAGCTCCGACTCCAGATTTTTAATTTCGGGCATATCTTCTGTTTTGACCAGGCATACTGAGTTTCCCGATTTACCGGCACGGGCTGTTCTACCGCTTCGGTGGGTATATTGCTCTGTTTTTTCGGGCAAATGGTAGTGAATGATATAATCCAGATCCTTCACGTCGATACCTCTAGCAGCAATATCTGTAGCTACCAGCAGGTTGATTCTACCTTTTTTGAAGCCACGCATTACTTTGTCGCGCATTTCCTGGTTTAAGTTACCGTGCAAGGCATCAGCCACCACTTCAAAACCGGCCAATTGTTTGGCCAGTTTTTTAGCTGCTACTTTTGTGCGACAAAACATGATGCCGCGTTGATCGAGGCGTTGCGATAAATATGCTTTTAAATAATCGAGCTTATATCCTTGTTTGTAAATAATATATTGGTGATCAATTTTTTGATTGACAAACTCTTCGGCATTAATTCTGATCTCTACAGCATTCGGACGCAGGTATTCACGTACCAATTGTTTTACGTCGTTGGGCATGGTAGCAGTAAACAACATGCTGGTGATATCGCGCTTACAAGACTCCAGAATCTGATCGATTTCCGATTTGAATCCCATGTTGATCATTTCGTCGGCTTCGTCCAGTACCAGATACTTCAAATCCTGAAGACTTAGTGCGTTTCTGTCCAACAAATCGAGCAAACGGCCGGGAGTAGCTACCACCACATGTGTAGCACGTTTCAGTTTCTGAATTTGATCTTCGATAGGAGTACCACCATACACCGCTTCGGCAAATACGCGTGGCATGTGTTTGGAGAAAAGAAAGAATTCACGCGCCACCTGTTGACCGAGCTCGCGCGTTGGAACCAATACCAGTGCTTGTATTTTTGCTAATTTAGGATCGATGGTTTGGAGAATAGGCAAGCAAAAGGCAGCTGTTTTACCTGTTCCGGTTTGCGCTATGGCCACCATGTCTTGTCCCGAAGTGAGTATGTGCGGAATGGCCTGAAGTTGAATGTCGCTAGGTTCTGTAATTCTGTTTTCCTGAAGTGCCTGAACTATATTATCGTTAATTCCTAAGTCTGTAAAAGTCATGTTTGTTCCAATTTAGTTTAAAATGCTCGTATTGAGGATTTGACTACAAAGGTAAGCGTATTTGTTGTATAAATTCGTATCGGGTGGGTATTACAACTAAAACAATTTCAATTCATTGCTATTTTCTTCCTTGTCGGTAATTCCGTTGTGAAAGTGGCACACCGCACTCATCACGCAACTGTCGCACTTTGGGTTAGTAGGGCGGCATATCTCGCGACCGAGAAAGGAAATAGCCATTCCGATATCGTTCCAACGTTCTTGCGGTACGATGGCCATGATTTGTTTTTCTATCTTCTCGGGTTGTGTGCCCGAAGCAATCCCAATTCGTGGGGCAACGCGCACGACGTGCAGGTCAACGATAACGCCTTCGGCAGTATTACCTGACTCACGAATGATAACGTTAGCCGATTTACGCCCTATGCCCGGCAACTTGGTGAGCTCGGCCATAGTGGTAGGGATGTTATCGTCATCACCAATCTGCTGCGCCAGTTTAACCAACCAGTTGGCTTTGTTGCCAAAATTCCGTACCGTGCTGACGTATTGGTGAAGGTCTTCAACCGTGGCTTGCGCCAGACTATTCATCGACGGGTAGGCTGCAAAGACCACCGGAGCCAGTTCGTTGATATGTTTATCAGAGTCCTGCGCCGAGAGGATTACCATTACCAACAGTTGATAACGACTTTTATAATCAAGCGGATGCTTGCGATGATGATACTGAGCCATAAGTGGCTCCAGATATTCCAACCAGTTTGTTTTCATACAATTTCGCGTTTAATTTTAGCTATAACAACTCTTCTCAAAATTATGTTGAATGAATGCTAAACTCTTTCAACGAAAAAGCAAGCCGGAAGGCTTGCTTTACATGACTTATGTGTTTTTCTTTCTCTCGGTTCGTCTCCATACTACGTCGGGTTAGAAGCAAGGCTCTGCCTTGTATCTTTGTTTATCAATAGGAAAGTCTGGAGACTTCCTTCCGTCAATGGACGGACAAGTTCTAGCTACGACCAAGCGAAGACGCTTGTTTCGTTTTGCAATAAACGGATTACAAATCCTAAGAATACAAAGAGGTGGGATTAAAAGAAAATCCCACGGACCAGCCCGCACTTTTGTGCAAGTAAGTAATGGTTATATATCCGCGAGGACAAGGTGTTATGTACAGGCTATTTCTTTTGTTTCGTTTTATTTCACTCGTATAATGTCTGCACTAAAGTCTGACATAAGATAAACTCTGTCGAATTTGGAGTCCGTCTTATAGTTTACAGCTTCATTTAATTCGTATGATACAGAGGAAAGTGAACCAATAAGTAGGACTAACCAAAATTCTAATATATTTATGTCACTTGTTTTATAGTTAAGTATCTTCTGTTCTTTTTTGTGTATTTCTTCTTTTAGTCGCTCTAAAGTCAACAGTTCAGGTTGCCAGTTTTCTTCTTTGTAATAAAATGTTACTTTTGAATGTCGCTGAATTGTTATGTCAGTAATAAAGTCTGGAAATTCAATATATTCTCCTAAATTCATATGATAAACCAAGTCTGCAATCAATGTAGCATATACTTTTTTTTCTTTTTGTGAGTATACTAATTCATCATTTTTGAATTCAATGCCAGCCGAAACTGTCAGATTCGGATACTTTTCTTCAAATACTTGAGAGGAATACTCTACCAGATTTACTATTCTAAGATATTTACTTGCATTCTTAGTCAATATTCTCGTGTGTTCTAGACCAATTAGTTTTGATTTATGTTTTATAATAAAGTCTGGAGCAGGAGGTTGTGGTTTTTCAACGATCTGAATCTCAGAGTCAATTTTATAAACAAACTTTCCTATTTGGCACACTTCTAATTCTTCCTTTTTCTGAAGTGTGTATTTCTCTAAGATTGGATTCACAATTTGTCTAAGCTCTTCTCTCTCTTTTTTAGAGTCCGAAAAGAATTTCTTTAAGTCGTTCATGTTTATCTCGAATTTCATTTTTTTTTAGCTTGTACATAACGACCGAGGCGTGTGTTAGGGCGTCGTAATTTTCGTTTATTCAATCAAATAGTCGTTTAATATTAAGTTACCAGTCGCTATTCTTTTTTGAATTGTCTAACAAGTATTTTTTTAGACTTTCAATTGATGACGCAATATTCGATTCTGTTGTAGAAAATATTTTCTTCTTGAATCCTAAGCTATTGCTTTCAAAAAACATTTTACCCGAACCCGTACTAAAATAACTAAAGTCACTATATGAATATCTAAACTTACCATCTTTGAAGTCAAAAACTAAAGAGTGTTCTATCCATCCTTCTTTCATAAATAGATTAGCTAAAAATGCTCCTTTCAATATAATTTTGCTATTTTCTTTATCTGAAAGTTGAATTACATCTTTGGAAGATTTATAATTTAATGCAATCCATTCTTTTGTTTTTGAGAAGATAATATCTTTCTTCAAACTGTCAACTTGAACGATTCCAGTTGATTTATATTTCCCTGTAATTGTGTCTAATACCAACGACTGTCCGTAGGTAGTAGAAAATGCTAAAAGCAATAATGATAGAAATAATAGTTTTTTCATGTTCTAATTTTTTTAAGTGTTTTTGTTTGTTGAGTTTATATTTTTTATTCAGTTATCTCGTCTTTATAATCCTTTAGCTCAGAAAGAAAACTTTCCTTAGTGAAAATAAGATTGTTTTCAATGTATTGATTCCTCATGTCTTCAGGTAATAATTTGATAAAATCAAGTAACTCGTTCCATAATTCGTTATATTTATCTTTAAAATTATCCTCAAATTCATTTAAATCGTTTTCGGCAATTTTTCTTATAACGTTTTCTGCATCTGTTTCAAATTCCTTTTTAAATTCTTTTTTTCTGATTTCGATTATGTTCTCGACATTTAATTTCATAGATTCAGTCTTTATCTCAACATATTTTTTCACTTCATCTACTTTGAAAATATCCATGAAAGATTTCATTGAATTTATTACATTTTTCTGGTTGTCTATCTGAGATTTCTGAATGATAAATACAATCACATACACAAGTGTATATAATCCTAAAATGATAATTGTCAATGTATTATTCATGTCTTTCTTTTTTTTCTATTATGTGCCCTAACGACCGAGGCGTGTATTAGCAGTATGTACTTTGTTTTCTTGATTTTTATTTCCAACCATAATATGTCGCGATTGAATCAGCTAATAATTGTCCGGCTGCACCAATTCCAATTTTCCAAGAACTATTTATTGCGTTAGTCATCATTTTAGTCATCCAAGCTTTAACTTTATCTCCAAATTCTCTAGTGTCCGTTTGTGAGTTATCGTTGTCGATAATTGAGTGAAGTTCGTCAATCTCATTTTTATCAACTCCATTTTCATTTAATACTTTGGCCAGAGCTTCAAAATTACCTTTACTAATATTAGTTACAGTTTGAGTATTATGGTCACCAATAATAATTGTCGTATTTGAACCAAAAACTGCGGAATTGAAAAGTGTTGAAATTTTGTCTTTTGAAGTTCCTTCTGTCAATGATTTTATATCTTCTGTATCACCAACTTCTTCACAAAGTTTTAAAAGGAAGTCTAGTAATTTAGTTTTCACAGAAGTCATAACTTGAACGATTTGAAGTCGGTCAATTTTTCTTTCTGCATATTCAATGTAATAACCATTGTCCAAATCTTTTGAAAGATAGCCGTAAAAGTCAGGTGAAATAACGTTTACCATTTTCCCCTCATTTTTACCAGTTAGAAAATCATCTAATGTTGATATACTTTGAAAAAGAAACATTCTTGTAATTTCGTCTCTTAACTCTTCGTCTAGTCCGTTTAATGGAATTGGATAATTCTTAGCTCTTTGAAATCCATTTGACATTGTTCCAATAACTTGACAAGATAGCATTCTGTAAATTGGCAATGAATTTGAAGAGTAACCATTCAATTCACTATCAATCCATTCTTTTAATTCTTTGTTTTTTAGTTTGTGAGCTAAAACTTTTGTTTTGATTAGAATATCAGTCAAATGATTGTTTTTGTCAGTCAATTCGTCAATGATTTCTTCAATAATTCTCATGGTTTTATTTTTTGTTGTTGTATTACTGCTAACACCCAAATATACCTAACTGGGTATATTTTACTTATATCTATTGTAATTTACCTGGCATATTCCTCTATATAGTTGGATATACTCAGTTCCTGCTTTTTCCACTCTCCAAAATTACGCATTCCATTTTGATTAACCTATTGTCTGTTAAACTATTTGTCAACAATAATGAAATAAAAAACAAAGGAGCTAATTTCTTAGCCTTTTTTTTCGGCGTAGTCTGGAGACTACACTGTTCAGGGGATATATAAAAAACTTTCCCAATCTGCCGTACCGACGTATTGGGAAAGTTCAGGTTTTTATGCTTTTGCCTCTGGGGTAGTTGCGTCGGTTTTTTTGGCGGCACGGCGGTACATCACGTTAGATGCTGATTTGTACTTGTTGAAAAACTCCGGCGCTTTGCGTTGGAATTGTGGAGCGAGGCGGTCGAGGGTGTTTCTTTTAATGTCTTCTGCACGGCTAAATAGTTCGGCTATGCGTTTGGTGCTTCCCGATTGCTCTATGCCTGCTTCGCGGCGATTGCTGGTGAAACTTTTTAAGCGGGTTAGCGCCTCGTTAAACTCTCCCAACTCTTGGGGGCTTATGCCTGCGTTGCTTAGCTCCGGAATTTTTTGTGCTTCGTTCAATACAATATCGCCTGCAGTAATTAAATCGTGCTGATCGAGCCGTACTACTTTTGCCGATTTGTAATTCACCAACGACTGCAGGGCTTTGTTGCCATTCTGTTCTGCATACGAATGAACAGCCCCCGACACTTCAATCAAGTGGTCGATAACCTGATCTGCTAAATCATTTTTGTCTTCGGTAATACCCGTCAAATCCTTGCTTTGCGTTACACTCAGCAACTCTATTTCGGGAAGGAGGGCAGCCAGTTGATCAACACCTTGTGCAAAGTAAGGAATGGTTGCCGCAATTTGGGAATTGATGTTTTTTTCAATTACAATAAGTTGGTACGATTTAAATTTCGCTTTTTGATAAGAATTCATAATGAAATAAATTATAGGTTTATATATACTTTACTTAAAAAGCGGAGCAAATGTAAAAATAAGATTTTGGTTATGCAAGTAATTACTGTATTTTTTTTACAAAATTAATTATTATAGTCAGGGTGGATTCGTTGAGCTTATTTTGCGACCTTGTTTTGTGAGGTGGGTAATGTGTTGACAGGGCTAGTGTAACTTGTTGTGGGAAGATATATCGTCGAGCAAGCATTGTGTATCGTTGAGCGAGCTTTGTATATCGTTGAGCAGGCTTTGTATATCATTGAGCGAACTTTGTATGTCGTTGAGCAGACTTTGTATGTCGTTGAGAGGGTTTTGTATATCGTTGAGCGAGCTTTGTACATCGTCGAGCGGGCTTTGTATGTCGTTGAGCAAGCTTTGTGTATCGTTGAGCAAGTTTTATGTATCATTGAGCAGGCTTTGTGCATTGTCTGGGAGATGTCTCGTAAATCCGCTAATTTTTATGCTCTTTTGAATGGGAATCATGCTTTTTTGCATTAGTATATATTATGTAAATAAACTGCTAATCGTAACCATTTGTAATGATAATTGACGTTTTTGTTGTGTAAAGTCATAATTAATGCTAGTTTTGTACCGCATTTGTTTACAATAAGTAACGATAATGTTGTAAAGTTAAATGAATAATTTACTTAAACAATAGATAATCTCATTGATTAACTTTTATTGTTAATTCAATATATGTAATTAGGAATAATTGTGAATTTAAAGAGTAAGCCGGCTATTGTGCTGGAACTAAGTTTATTTTAAACACAACACAATTGTATGGAAAACGAGGAAGAAGAAAAATTGAAGTCCGACACAGACTCAGGAACGGAGAGTAAGAGCAATGCGAATGAGGAAGTGGATTGGGATAAATTGTTAGAGTCGGTAAGAGTGTTTTCAGAACTCTCGTATAAGTGGGAGCATTATACAAAGCCACTTACACGTGAGTTGGAAGAGGTGCATCAGGCCTTGTTCGAACGTCAGTATCCGGGTATCAAGCCCTACAGGCAGATATGGCATATCAATTGGGTAAAAGAAGCAATTGAATTAGAAGCTTCACAATTGGCAAATCGTTTGATTCGTTTTTTTGAACAGGTGGAGAAGGACGAAGATTATAAAGAGGGATTCAAAGACTACTATCGCTCTGTCGAGTTATTCGTCTATCCTTACGTGGCTAAAAGACGTTTTTTTAACGGTAATAGATCGGCATTATTACCTAAACAGTTGGAGATAATTGATACTGTTTACGAAGAATCGTATCAAGAAGATTTGATAGGTTTTGCAGAACTCAACAAGTTGAAAGAGGAGTATGAAGAGGCAGTGTTAGGTCCGGTGTTGAATTTCTATGAAGAGGAATATCACAGACTTTCGCCCGATCAGAAGATACATTACAATTTAATTGTGGGAATGGGCTATTCAGATTATTTCGACGATTGCAAGGAGCTGAAGCATTATCTTATAAAGAAAAACTTGCAGGAATTTCCGGGAGTGTGTTATCATCAGTTTTTGGTGGATGAATGGGAGCGGTATCAGAATAAGACAAAATAGCCAATAATGTAATTGTTGATACTCGTATTGCATTTAGAAAAAGTTATTTTGTTTTATCGGGGCTTCCGCCCCAAACCCTGACTTACTTTTTGTCTTAACACAAAAAGTAAGCAAAAAAGTCAAGACTACGCCCGCTTCACTCGAAAAACTTGCGTTCAGTTGGCTAAAACCGTCCAAACTCGCTCCTTCGTCGCTCAAACAGGACAGTTTAAAACGCCAACTTCACTTGTTTTTCGGTTTATCGGACGAGGTCAGTCGCTACCAAACTGTGTGCAGTTTAATATCTATTGTATTTCTATTGAAAATATCTATAAAATGCACTACGGGTTATTGATATATTGATACGATGATTCCGGGTTATCGTATCAATAAGCAATAGATCAGAATACTTCATATCTGCTGAGTTATTTTTCTCTCTCAATATAGTTGGTATGGAGTAGGTGGTGCGACTTTTCGCCCAGGGGTTCTATCAGGAAATCGTTATAGAGCGTGAGTATTTCGGGGTTTTCATGCGATTTGCGGATGCCTTTGTGAGCATCTTCGTAGTAAATAGATTCTGCACGTTTTTTACGTATCTCGTAATTGGTAGGTATGGGTTGACCGCCACCGCCCAGGCAACCCCCGGGGCAGGTCATTACTTCGATAAAGGTGTAGGGCGACGTTCCATTTTCAATCTGCTCCAGTAGGATAGCGGCATTTTTCAGCGTGTGCGCTACTGCCACTTTAATTTTTGTTCCATCCAAATCGACTTCTGCTTCCTTGATACCGGTGAGTCCGCGAACAGCTGTAAAGTTTATATTTGCCAGCGTTTTTCCGGTAAATACTTCGTAGGCGGTACGTAAAGCAGCCTCCATAACGCCACCTGTAGCCCCAAAGATAACGGCAGCACCGGTTGATTCACCCAGCGGATTGTCGAACTGTTCTTCGGGCAAATGCGCGAAATCAATGCCTGTTTCTTTGAACATGCGTGCCAGTTCGCGGGTGGTAAGTACGGCGTCTACATCGTAAAAGTGTTCTTCGTCGGGCATTGTTACTTTTTCTTTCCAATACTGAAAAGCGCCATCCATTTCGGATCGACGGGCTTCGAATTTCTTGGCGGTGCATGGCATCACGGATACTACAACAATATTTCGGGGGTCGATACCTGCTTTTTCGGCATAATAGGTCTTGGCAATGGCACCAAACATTTGTTGTGGCGATTTGCAACTGGACAAGTGCGTCAGTGATTTCGGGTAAAAATGTTCGATATACTTAATCCAACCCGGTGAGCAGGAAGTGATCATGGGTAAAACGCCGCCGGTTTTAATCCTATCTATCAGTTCGTTTCCTTCTTCAATAATGGTAAGGTCGGCTGCAAAGTTGGTATCGAAGACTTTGGAGAAACCCAACCGGCGCAGACCGGCTACCATTTTCCCGGTTACCAGACTACCATCGGGCATGCCCATGGCTTCGCCAATAGCTACCCTTACGGCGGGAGCGGTTTGTACCAATACCACTTTTTCGGGATGGTGCAGCGCGTCCCAAACTTCGCTCACAGCACTTTTCTCGGTAATGGCACCGGTAGGACAAACGAGTGCGCATTGTCCGCAATTGGTGCAGGCCACTATTCCCATGCCCAAATCGAGAAAAGTGGATATCTTGCTTTTCAGCCCACGACCGGAAAAGTCAATGGCTTTTACTCCCTGCACCTCGCTGCACACGGCTACACATCGACCGCACAAAATACATTTCTCGGGGTCGCGCACCAGCGACAGTGAAGTTTCATCTTTCGGGCGGATTTCCCGTTGTGTTCTTACAAAGCGTTTGCAGGTAACGCCAAGGTCGAACGTGATCTGTTGCAATTCGCAATTCTGATTCCGGTCGCACTGCAAACAATCCTTGGGATGATTGGCCAGTAGCAGTTCCACGTTGACACGCCGGGCTTCCATCACCCGCTGACTGTTGGTGGTGATTTCCATGTTCTCTGTTACCAGCGTGATACACGAACGCAACAAGGATTTGGCACCTTTCACCTCTACCACACAAACTCCACAGGACGCATTGTGCGAAACATCTTTCAGGTAGCACAGTGATGGTACATTGATACCAACAGAATTACAGGCTTCCATAATGGTTATCCCTTCCGGTACCTGTATGGGCTGATTGTTTATTGTGATTTTCATACTTAATATTTTTGTTTTGTGACCCCAAAACCCCCTAATAGGGGCTTAAGACTTATTCTCTTAAAAAACATTTCTTATCAATTAGTATTTTGTTTTCACATTTAATGTCCCGCTCTTAGAACCCCCATTTGGGGGCAGGGGGTCTCATCTCTTTCTTAATCTTATCTAGTACAGAATTAATATCATGCAATACTTCTTCATTTGTAAACCGAATTACTTTATACCCTTTTTCATTAAGTTCAAAAGTTCTTTGTTCATCCAGTTTTTTTTGATATTTGTGAATCTCACCATCAACTTCAATAATAAGTTTGCATGAGAGTGCAACAAAATCAGGAATGTAATTACAGATAACGTGTTGCCTTCTAAATTTTATACTTAACTTTTTGCTTCTAATGTGTTCCCAAAGAACTGATTCTGCTTCAGTCATATTATCACGCATTTCTTTGCGTTTGTCTTTTAATATACTGTAAGTATAAGGATTCGCTGTATTCCATTTTGGAATATAAGTGTTTTTCGGTTCATCCATGTTCTTAATAATAATTGTTTCAACTTCTAGACCCCCAAACCCCCTAATGGGGGCTTAAGACTTATTCTCTTAAAAAACATTTCTTATCAATTAGTATTTTGTTTTCACATTTAATGTCCCGCTCTTAGAACCCCCATTTGGGGGCAGGGGGTCTTGCTCAACATCTCACATCACACCTCAAACACCTTTCTACTTCGTTGCGTGCCTGTTCGCCGGTGAAGCCGACTTCTACTTCCTGGAAATTGCCAATACGCTCTTTTACAGAAAGCTTGCCGGATTTATTCTTATGACTTACTTTCTGATTTAATGGTATCTGATTCTTGTATTGAAATTCGCGGAACAGCAGATGGAACCGTTTTTCTTTCATCAATGCTAAGTCGATGGATGCAGCAGCTTTTTTTGCCATTCCCATAGCCTCGGCAGCCGTAGAAGGACCGGTTACTGCATCACCTCCTGCATATATTTGGGGGTCGGATGTTTGGAACGTAAACGGATCGACAATCAATCGTCCATCTTTTGTGGTAGCCCATCCGGCAGTAGCGAGTTGCTCCGAATCAACACGTTCACCCACAGCCATAATAATGGAATCACAAGGGATTTCCTGAAATTTTCCTGTGGAAACAGGTCGTCTTCTTCCCGAAACATCAATGCTGCCACCACTCATTATTTCTACTTTCAACGCTTTTACTTTGCCCTTTTCGTCCGAAATGATTTCGTGCGGTGCAGCCAGAAAATGATAGTTTATTTTTTCGGCTTCCGATTCAAATATCTCAGTTGCATTCGCCGGCATATCTCCTTTTTCGCGACGATATACCACCGTAACTTCTTTGCCTAAACGCCAGATACTGCGGGCAGCATCGATAGCCACGTTTCCTGCACCAATAATCACTACCTGCTGACCCAGTTTTGGTGCTTTACCCAAGGCCATTTCTTTCAAAATTTCAGTGCCTGCAAAAACGCCTATTGCCTTTTCGCCGGGAATGTTTAAATCGATATCTTTCCATGCACCAATGGCCAGATAAACAGCGTCACATTCATTTTTCAACGTTTCTAACGATAGATTCTCGCCCAGTCTTTGGGTGAATTTGAATTGTACGCCCAGCTTTTTGATAAACTGAACTTCTTTTTGTAACACCGATTTTGGTAAGCGGTATTGCGGAATGCCAAAGCGAACGACACCACCGGCTTCGGGCAAAGCATCATAAATGGTGACAGCATGTCCTAGTCTGATAAGGTAATAGGCCGCCGTAAGTCCGGCAGGTCCGGCGCCCACTATGGCAATTTGTTTACCGGTAGTGGGCAATTTTTCTTTTATCAGTTTCGTGTAAATATCGTTTTCTTTGCCGAGTTTATACATGGTGTCGGCTAGATAGCGGTGAATTTCACCCTGAGAAACAGGCTCGTCCAACTGCTCCCGACGGCATCGCATCTGGCAGTGAAAGTGACAAATACGTCCTATCGTCCCCGGAATTGGATTGTCGCGCAAGGTCAATTCAAACGCTTCTTCTATGCGGTCTTCCTTTATCAGTTCGATGTACCCCGGAATATTCATGTGCAGCGGACAGCTGTTTTCGCATAAGGACATGTACAACGATTCGCAGACTCCTGCATTACACCGTTTTTCCCGAATATGTTCTTCGTATTCATGACGGAAATATCTCAATGTAGTAAGAATCGGATTTGGAGCAGTCTGCCCAAGCCCACAAATGGCTGTGTCTTTTATTGTTCTGCTCAATAATTCTAGCGTGGTCAGATCCTCGTAGGTGCCTTGCCCTTTAGTAATTCGGGTGAGAATGGCAAGTGCTTGTGCCAACCCTTCACGACAAGGAGTACATTTTCCACACGACTCAGCCGAATTGAATTCCAGAAAGTAACGGGCTACATCCACCATGCAATTGTCCTGATCCATCACCACCATACCCCCCGAACCCATAATGGCACCCAGGCTGGCCAGTGATTCATAGTCGACTGGTGTGGAGAAATAGTCCAACGGAATGCAACCGCCCGAAGGTCCTCCGGTTTGTACTGCTTTTACTTTCTTTGAAGTTCCCGTTCCCTCGCCAATACCATAAACAAACTGTTCCAGCGTTGACCCCAGTGGCAGCTCTACCAATCCGGTATTTTTTACTTTTCCAACCAACGAAAATACTTTTGTTCCCGGGCTTTTCTCAGTTCCGGTTTCCTTGAACCAATCGCTTCCTTTTTCAAGTATGACGGGAATATTGCACCATGTTTCTACATTATTGATATTGGTTGGTTTTCCATATAATCCTTTCCCGGCAGGGTAGGGAGGACGCGGCATTGGTCTACCGGCTTTGCCTTCGATAGAGGCAATCAAGGCCGTTTCCTCACCACAAACAAAAGCACCCGCGCCTTCCACCACTTCGAGTTTAAAACTAAAACCGGAGCCCATTATATTTTCACCCATTATGCCATATTCGGTGGCTTGTTCGATGGCTATCTGAAGTCGTTTTACGGCCAATGGATATTCTGCCCGCACGTAGGCAATTCCTTCGGATGCACCCATGGAATAAGCGCCTATCAGCATCCCTTCAAGCAACATGTGCGGATCGCTTTCTATTTCGTTGCGGTTCATATAAGCGCCCGGATCCCCTTCGTCAGCATTGCAAATAATGTATTTCAGTTCGGCTTCGGCTTTTCGCATGATGTCCCATTTAATTCCGGTAGGAAAACCTGCACCCCCACGACCGCGAAGTTTGGCTGATATTACTTCATTAACTACATCCACGGGTTGCATTTTGAGGGCTTTTGCAAGGGCTTTATAACCGCCTACAGCAAAGTAATCTAGAATTGATTCAGGATCAATCAATCCTGCATCGCGCAACACGATTTTCTTTTGACCTTTGAAAAAAGGAATCTCGTTCCAATGCGGTATGTCTTCGTAGCCATGACCAAAATTAATTTTTGAAGTTTGGAAATCCCACTCATCTATTCTGCAAAGGATTTTCTTGCGATATATTTTTCCTTTCAATAGCCCCTCGGCAATGTGTACAGCATCTTTCTCATCTACTTTGCTGTAAACCAACATTGGTTTTCCGGGTTGATACATCATAACTAACGGTTCTTCAGCACAGAAACCGAAGCAACCGGTTTGTTTTAGATCGAAATTTGCATTTGTGGCTGTTTTATAGTTGCGAAGTCGCGCAAAAACCAAATCAGCTCCATTCCCGATGCCACAAGTTCCCATGCCAACCAATATGGTGGGAGTAGCACCAAAAAGACTACCAATTTCAATAGGGAGGTTGAAGCTACTTTTTTCTTGTATATTATTTGAATTTGTCATGTTAGTAAATGTTTAAATACGAATGTACTAACTAAATCCTCCGTCAGTTGACGGATTAGGGGTTTGTATGAATTACTTCTTTACCTTCTTCAATATCTTCATCAATCTCTGCGAATTGACATTACTGAAAATGACACCATCCACTGCCACAACAGGCGATTGCGCACATTGACCAAAACAGGCAACTGTTTTGATGGTAAATTCATTGTCGGGTGTTGTGAATGATGACTCCAATCCGTCTTCCATTCGTTTAAATCCTAAAATGGGTGCAACTTCATTGAGCAAAGCTTTGGAGCCTTTGGTATGACAAGCTGTTCCGCGGCAAACAATGATGGAGTGTTTGCCCTGCGGTTTAAGATTGAAAAACGAATAGAAAGTGGCTACGCCGTACACTTGTGTGTAAGGGATATTCAGTTTTTGTGATACAACCGTTAAGGTTTCACCGGAAAGGTATTTTAAAGGATTATTTTCCTGCACTTCTTCCAGGGTGGAAAGTAGCATGCCGGGTTTACCTTTATATTTCTCAACGATTTCATCGAGAATAATTTCGGGAACGATAGAATTAGTAAGTGGTTCCATAACTATATTTTAAAAATTAGTTATCTGTTATCAAACAAATTCTGAAAAGAGGAAGTAACACAAGTAAATCATTTATATGACATCTAATGAACTTATTTCTGACGACAAATATAATGTATAATTACAGAAAATTTTCTTTAATTATAAAATAAATCAATAAAAGTGCAATAAATGTACAAAAAGAAAGGAAGCTCATTTCTGAACTTCCTTTCTTTTGTGAGATAGATGGGGATTTAGTTTTTATACCATTTCTTCACCATTTGCTGCATAAAGGCTAAACTACCTTTGGCCAAATCTTCCGAATTGTACTTTGATGGTCGCCACAGAGAGGTTGGACCTACCAGTTCTTTTATTTCAGAGGAAAAGTTTTCAAGCACCAATGGTCCCTGGTAGTTTATCTCAGCTAATCCACGGAATAAATCGTCCCAATGCACATTGCCTTCTCCCAGCATACCGCGGTCACTCTCGGTGATGTGGAGGTGTTTCAATCGGTTGCCGGCATTAATGATCGGATCATAGAAGTTTTGTTCTTCAATATTCATATGGAAGGTGTCCAAGTGTAGTCCGATATTGTCGACTCCGATTGTATCTATCATTTCTAATACTTCTTCAGCAGCCGTAAACACGTAACTTTCGTAGCGATTAATTGGCTCAGGAGCAATGGTGATGTTCCGTTCGTGGGCATAAGTAGCTACTTCGGTAAATACCTGTTGAATGATTAACCGTTCATCTGCTGTGCAAGGTTGTCCCGAAAATTGAGCAATAGCCGAGTGGAGCACACCACCTAGAAAATCGCCTTCCATTTCAGCTACCTTATCAAGCGCAGCTTTTAAAAGTACTGTTGCTTTTTCGGGATAAACCGGCATATGACAATCGGCAGGTATATTTAGTGTGAGTCGTGCTGCAATTCCGTGATTGTCCAGTTGTTTTTTTACGTTTTTTGCATCAAAATTCAGCGATGATGGCAAACATACTTCCAGCATGTCGAACCCGTATTCAGCTGTTTTCTCTATGGCAAAACGTCCACCCTCGGTGCTCCAACCGGGGATAAAGGATAAAATTGTTGTTCCAAATATTGGCATAATGTTAATTGTAAATGATTAATTATGAACTGATAACTGATAACTGACTAAAACAGCCACCATTCGGTTTTTACTCCGATGTAAGTTCCCCAACGGCTTTGGTTGATTTGCAAGTAAGGAGAATAATGATTGTCGCGGGCGTAATCATTGTAGCGAGCTGCAGAGAATACAAGGCGAATATGCGGTCTACACCATGGATCGCGTTTGCCTAGGGGTGCAATAGTGGGTGCAAATGAGAATTTCCACATTCCTGCTTCAGGGTTGTCACCATCTTTACGCGTAGCATAATGCGCTTCGCCAATTAAATGCAACCAATTAGTGGCGTAAAACAGTACTCTTCCACCTACAACAATATCTCGTTTTTGATTATACATCTCCTTTCCATTAAAAAAGGTATCCATATTTGAGTTGGAGGATCCACCATGACTATGTGTAAATACACCATAGCCATTTACACTTACATTTTTCGATAAGTTTAATAGAAAATGTTCTACCGTTGTAAACGAATAGGCGTGAGTGTATTTTCCATTTTCATCAGGAGCTCCGTAAGTTGCCCATGTGTAAGTATTCCCATTGTCACCACCATTGGCTATTCCGGTTCCATAGCGTACCGAAAATTGATTGAACGAGCCGGGTAGGGGAGTTTTTAGTGGATTGTTGAACTTTACTCCTGCCACCCAACCATTATCTGCTGCATACACTTTCGATGCATTTTGTGAAGAGGCTGGAACGGAGTGAAATTCTCCAAGAAGTTTCATCACACTTCCGTTGTTGAACTTTATACTATGTTCCCCAATCCAAACCATTCGTTGGCGAATGGCCGGATTGGTAGCTCCTGCAACAGTCACATCATAATTGTATGGAAATACTCCCGCTGAATCTGTAGAAGCGGGCATGAGCAAGGTAAGCTCCGTGGTTTTATAACTTACGCCGGCTCCCTGTGCCGAATGATCGTCGAAATAGAAATAATCACATATATGAATATCGTCGTAGCGGCGAAAACGTACTCCTGCCCATGCCGACCAACGGCTACCCATAATATTCCGGGCTTCAATATAGGTTTCGGGTAAAATAATGGTCAAACCTTTATCGGTACGGGTGCTGGTGTTGCCCATAAATTGCCCGTTAGCCGAATACATACCCAATCGCACCTGAAAAGTGACATTGGTGCTGTCGGTTCCATTCAATTTTGGTGTAAAGTGAATAGCCGGTAATAAGTCCATATAATCAACCTGTTCCATACGTCCGGCCAATGATCCCTGACCCGAAAGATTCAACGGTTTCCATTGTGTTCCTTCACCGTTTGGCGACATTCCCACGCCAATACGTCCGGTAGTTCCCAACGAGAAGTTGGTGTTGGTTATTACCACTTGCGAAAAAGCGCAGGCAGGTAATATGCATATCAATAAAATAATAAGTGTGTTTTTCATGGTAGTAATTGTTTAATCGTTTAAACAGAAAGGTAAAAAAATAATCTCTCAAGAAAACAAAGATATTTGTCTCTAATTCTGCATTTCTGTTTAAATACGATTTTTTAGTCAATGGCTTCAGTTTTTTCTTTGTAACCTTTTAAGCCATAATAAGCTACAAAAATGAAACAAAGGAAGGGAACTACAATTGCTTTACCGATTCCAAAATGTACAGAAGCTAAGCCCATTAAAGGTGTTATTAGTGCACCGCCTATTATGGCCATTACCAACACTGATGCTGCCAGTTTAGTGTGTTCTCCCAAATCTCTTATGCCCAATGAGAAGATTGTAGGATACATAATTGACATAAAGAAGCTGGTTCCAACCAATGCCCACAGTCCAATGGTTCCGGGAAAAACTAATGCAATGCTGATTAAAATCAAATTGATGGTGGCATACATCCAAAGCAGGTTGTGTCCTTTTATTTTTTTCATCAATGCTGTTCCAATAAACCTACCTGCAGTGAATACAACGAGTGAAATGGTAAGAAAATTAGCTGCAGTTTTTTCGGGAGTTCCCGGAATGGTACCTTGAATATAGCGGATTAAAAAGCTCCAGATGCAAACTTGTGCACCTACATAAAAGAACTGAGCTAATACAGCTTGTTTGAAATGGCGCTTTGCAAAAATAAATTTCAAGGTTTGCTTTGTTGTTGATGTGCCATGCACTTCTTCGTCTTTTACAACAGGAAATTTAGTAATTAAGATAACCAGTGCAGCGGCAATAATTACGATTCCGATAATCAGATATGGAGTTTGTACGGCATGTACTTCAGCTGTATAATAAGCTTTTACAGCGGCAGGTGACATTTGAGCTAATTGTTCTTTACTGTGTTCAATACCCGAAAGGATGAAATTTTGTCCAATAAGAATGCCGGTAATACAGCCGATCGGATTGAACGATTGAGCCAGATTCAGACGCATAGTGGCTGTTTCAGGATCACCCAATGCAGAAACATAAGGATTGCCGGCAGTTTCTAAAAAGGTAAGACCCGAAGCAATTACAAAAAGTGCCACTAAAAAGAACCCGTAGGAAGCATTTTCTGCAGCCGGATAAAATAACAAAGCCCCTATGGCAAATAAGAAAAGTCCAATAACAATGCCTGTTTTGTAATTGAATCTGCGCATGATAAGAGATGCCGGGATTGCCAATGAGAAATAGCCTAAATAAAAAGCCGATTGAACAAGTCCTGATTCGAAATCAGTTAGCACAAAGGTTTTTTTGAACTGTTGGATCAAAATGTCGTTGATACTACCGCCCATTCCCCACATGAAGAATAAGCTCACAATCAGGATTAAAGGAAGCACGTAACTTTTTGTTTTTTGTGCACTGTTGGTGGTTGTTGAATTAACATCGACCGATTTTGTTGATGTTACATTTGTTGTTTGCATAATAATTAGATTTTGTTGGTTTGTTATGAAGTTTGTTTTTGGAAAATATATGATTCAAGTTTTTCTATATCGTATGCCGGGCATGCACCTTCGTGCGAAGCCACAAATGCTCCAAGTCCGGTGGCGTAAATCATGCAGGTTTCTGGTGATTCACCCTCAAATTTCTTTGCTAAAAATGCTGCCAGAAATGAATCACCACTTCCACAAGTATCTGCCACTTTTACTTTAAATGCAGGGAATGAATAGGCAGTTGATTTTGTGTAATAGCTTGCACCTTCGCCCCCTTTGGTAACTATCACTTCGTCTATATTATATTCAGCCTGTAAAAATCGAACTGAACTTTCCTCGTTAAATTTTTCTTTGGAAAACCAGGTGATGATTAATTCCAATTCCGACTCATTCAGTTTCAGTAAATTACATTTGCTAAGCAGATATTCAATTATTTCTGGAGAATAATGGGGTTGACGTAGGTTAATGTCAAACACATTAAACTTTGCTTTTTTGATCAATTGGTACAGTGTTGCGCGTGATGTTTCGTTGCGTGTTACCAAACTCCCGAATACAAAAGCATCGGCTTCGCTTACCAGTTTGTCGTTTTCGGCTTCAGGTTTAATTTCATCCCATGCTACAGGAGAATAGATTAAGTAACTCATTTCATTTCCGGGCAATACAGTGGCTATCACTTTCCCGGTTTCGTATGATTGATCGATCTGACAGTTTTCAGTAGGAATATTCCATTCAGTTAGCAGTTTAATTAATTTTTCTCCAGACTCATCGTTCCCCACTCGACTTATCATGTGGCTGTCAATACCAAACTTGTGTAAATGATAAGCCACATTCATTGGTGCACCACCCGGTTTGGTAATTGTTGGAAAGATGTCCCACAATACTTCTCCGTAACAGACTACTGTTTTCTTTTGATCGTTTGTTGTTTTCATGTTCTTAGACTTTTTTGATATTATTTTTTTTGTAATTATGTTTGTTTAATCGTTTAAACACATGTTTAAAAAAAATTATTTTTGAATTATTGAAGAACTGCGAACCACTAATTCAGACTCAAGCTCTACTACCTCAATGTTATCTTTATTCTCAATAGTACTAATAAGCAGTTTTAATGACTCATTCCCTAAATCAACCAATGGTTGTTTTACATAGCTCACAGGAGCGTAAAATAAGTCGAATGCGTCTGTTTCGTCAAAGCCTACCACAGCAAGCTGATTAGGAATTCTGATACCAAGTCTGTTGATATATTTTAATCCGGAAATGGCAAGTAAGTTTGAAGTGAAGAATATGGCATCCACCGGATTAGAGTCAGAAAGAAACCTATCAATGGCTGCAATTACATCCTGATTTATAGAGTTAATTCCAACTTCTCCAACAAGTGCATTATCCGCTAATAAGTCCACAGCACCTCTGATACGTTCGTTCAGATGAAACAAAGACGTTTTATAAGCAACCACTCCGATGCGTTTATGGCCGTTATCCATTAAATGTTGAATGGCTTTTTGTGCTGCACTATAATTATTTATTGAAACTGAATTTGTTTTAATGGATGGATAGTAGCGGTCAATCAATACAAAGGGTACATTGATCTTTTTTAGATATTGAACCTGCTCTTCGGTGTGTTCGGGCAAAGCAATGATGAGTCCATCTACCTGACGATCGAGAAATAATTTGATTAAATCGCTTGTTTTTTCTGCACTTTCGTCGGAACTACCAAAGATAACCGAATATCCGTAGGTTTTAGCTTCATCCTCAATGATGCGTGCAATTTGGGAAGAAAAGGGATTGGCAATATCTGCAACGATTAAGCCAATGGTAAAAGTTTTTTGGGCTTTCAGGCTTCGTGCAATTTGATTTGGACGGTAGTTAAGGTCTTCCGCTGCTTTTTTGATTTTAGCAGCTACATCCTTATTGATTCTGTCTTTTAACTTATTGTTCAACACATACGACACCAGAGCAGTTGAAACTCCAACGTGTTCCGCTATGTCTTTTAAGGATACATTCTTTTTCATGAACGTAGATGTGTTTTTTCGTGTTGAACAGATTTAATGGCACAAATATATGTTTAATCGTTTAAACTTGTACAAATAAAGCCAATAATTATATTATATTAATGTTTTGATGCATATATTTGCACATATGGATGTGAGCAAAGAATCTAAAATTTCTCTAAGTGGTTGTAAATAATACTTTTCGCTTTAAGCTCATATTTTGCTATTTTTTATAAATAAAAAAAGGAAGCTCATTTCTGAACTTCCTTTTACTTTTGTAGCGGGAACGAGAGTTGAACTCGTGACCTCCGGGTTATGAATCCGACGCTCTAACCAACTGAGCTATCCCGCCATTTTTCTAAAGCGGTGCAAAGATAGGCTTTTTTGAGCATTTGACAAACCTTTTCGGGTAAAAAAAAGGATTTTATTGTCGGAGTTATTGTTTGCTAAATCTAAATGTTTGATATTTAAAGAGTAATTGTCAACGCACAACTCTCAACTTTCAATTAAAAAGTTGGCTTCATGCCTAGATTGAACATAACAAATGACCACATATCAGTTTGTGCCTCTAATAATTTACCAATTGGCTTACCGGCTCCATGACCTGCTTTTGAATCAATACGAATTAAAGTGGGTTTTGTACCTCCGTTTCCGGCCTGAAGAGTGGCGGCAAACTTAAACGAATGTGCCGGAACTACCCGGTCATCGTGATCGCCAGTCATGACCATCGTGGCAGGATATTTCGTACCTGACTTAACGTTGTGCAATGGAGAATACCCTTTCAGGTACTCAAACATCTCTTTGCTTTCCTGACTAGTTCCGTAGTCACTGGCCCATGACCAGCCAATGGTGAACATGTTGTAACGAAGCATGTCTAAAACGCCCACTTCGGGAATCGCTACAGCATACAAATCGGGGCGTTGGGTGAGACATGCCCCAACTAATAAACCTCCGTTAGAACCACCATCAATGGCTAATTTTTTAGAAGAGGTGTATCCGGTTGCAATCAGGTACTCTGCAGCCGAAATAAAATCATCGAAGACGTTTTGCTTGTGCATTTTCGTTCCAGCCAAATGCCATGCTTCGCCGTATTCACCACCTCCACGAAGGTTGGCAACAACATACACGCCGCCATTCTCCAAAAATGGAATTCTTGATACGTTAAACGTTGGGTTTAAGCTGATATTGAAACCACCATAACCGTACAGCATAAGTGGATTTTTGCCATTTTTCTTCAATCCTTTTTTGTACGTAATGGACATAGGCACTTTGGTACCATCCTTGCTGGTGTAAAAAACTTGCTCGGTGATAAAATCTTCGGCGTTGATTTTCACTTCAGATGTATGGAATGTTGTAGTTGAGTTTTTTTCTACATCCAATATAAAAATGGTAGGAGCAAAGGTGTAGGATGTAAATACATAAAAAGCTTCCTTGTCATTTTTATCGCCCGAAATTGCAGTTACCGAGCCTAAAGTAGGTAGTTTAACTTCATATTGTTTTTTGCCGGCCAAATCAAAAGCATACACATGATTACTTGCATCGATCATGTATTCAGCAATGATTTTACCGCCTATTATATTTACGCTTTCCAAAACATTCTCTGTTTCGGGAAGAATTTCTTTCCAGTTCTCACGTGATGGTTGTGCCGGATCAATTTGCATTAATCTCGATTTTGGTGCTTTCCAGTTGGTCAGCACATAAATCTTTCCATCAACATTATCAACCACTGTATAATCGTTTTTAAATCCCGGCGCTAATTCAACAAATTTTGAATCAGTATTTGATAAGTCTTTCATTTTTAGCGAATTGCCAGTGGTTGTTTCGGTCTCGGTTACAAACAAAAACTTTTCGTCGTCCGACACGCTCGAGCCACATTCGCGAAGCGGAAATTCTTTGTTCTCAAATACAATTTTGTCCTGACTTTGCGCCTGACCAATGCTGTGATAGAAGATTTTTTCAAATTCATTTTTATTAGAATATTCTTTCCCGGCCTCCGGAGCATCAAATGCACTGTAGTAAAACCCATTACCTTGCCATGAAATACCGTTGAACTTCGACCATTTGATATGATCGGGCAGGAGCTGACGTGTTTTTACATCCATCACAAAAATCTCATTCCAATCAGAGCCACTACGTGCAATTGAGTATTGTAGGTACTTCCCACCTTTTGAAAATGAAACGTTGGTCAATGCAACTGTTCCATCAGTAGAAAGAGTGTTTGGGTCAAGTAAAACTACAGGTTCCGAAGTCAAAGTCTCTTGTTCACACAGAACACTTTGGTTTTGCAAACCATTATTTTTATAAAAATAATACTTTCCATTTTTCTTGAATGGAGAAGCATATTTTGGATAATTGGTCAAATCCGTCAATCGTTTTTTTAATGCCGAACGAAAAGGTATTTGGTCTAAATATCCTTTTGTAACTATATTTTGGGCTTTTACCCAAGCAGCAGTGGTAGCAGAGGTGTCATTTTCTAACCAACGATACGGATCCTGAACCTGAACGCCAAAATAGCTGTCAGCAACATTTCCTTTTGCTGTTGTTGGATACGTAATTTT